>Ga0209914_1001903_pt1 | contig 18947 bp, 14 predicted proteins | sample ThiBiot_500_plan_FD_183949 | JGI IMG/M metagenome (GOLD analysis project Ga0209914, IMG submission 183949) | Wastewater bioreactor microbial communities from Cape Town, South Africa - Thiocy_cont_500_plan (SPAdes) | ecosystem: Engineered > Bioreactor > Thiocyanate-remediating > Anaerobic-Aerobic...
AGCCAACTGGCAATCATCGTTAATTTTATAAATGTTGAACTCAACATGATCTGTTCGGTTTTACTGTCGTTGATTAAAATGATTTTGGAAGATTTTTTTCTCACTTTTATATTACTTCATTCGGTTATTCAGTACATAGAGAGAAAATGGACGCAGTTACATTTTGTTCTCTTTTCCGTCATATCTTTATACACATATGGTATATTTTCACTCGATTTATTAATTGATTCATTATAATAAATGCGTAACACACTTTATGCGCGAAAAAAGTTAACTTTCACTGTATAAACGTCTGTTTATTAATGGTAAATAGTCGTAATATTTTCGATTTCGATGAATTGTTTGTAGTTTCTGCTTGATATTTACTAGACATTTCCCAATAATAGAACAATCCCAGAATATTGTCAAATATACTGGTGATAAACCAACATATAAATAAAATGTTAAGGTGAATGAAATAAATTCAGCCGCAACAGCAATTATATATGCATAAATGGTTACTAGTTTATCTGCTGTTGAACAAGTAATGACAAAATCTAATATGATATCAGGCAATTGACCAAAAGCGAGAACAAGATAAGGAATGAAAAAATCTTTATGTTTCTTCAGAATAAGAAAGCTTTGCTTTATTGTTGACTCATTCTCCACAAAACGCTGCCGACGTCTAATAAGTTTTACTAAAACAATAACATTCATTACAATGTAAACAAAATAGAATGCAAAGTAATGAATGCATCTAATTATTTGATGTATGATATAGCCAATTTCCGTAAAATCTCGACAACGCTTTTGCGGATAGTTCGTTGACAAACTATCACGCACTGTGAATATATCTGGTAGAGTGCTTAATAAACAGATAATGAAAATGAAAAGACAAACTTTAATTGAACGACATCGAGAATCATGTAAACTATAGTTTATAGAACATTGAATTAATACTCTTTCGATAGCCACAGCAGCAGTAAACCAATTAAACATAAATAAAATCGAAGGATAAACATGTTTTAAATGAATACATGCAGCATAAATAAATAACATTGACTCTGACGGTTCGTTTATGATTAAACCTATTGAAAGGCAGATTAAAGATGTAATACCAAAAAGTATCGATAAAATAGAAATCATTATTAAATAAACTCCGAGATTTGTTTGACGTATTTTTTTACATAAATATGTTTGTAAACATAATAAACCATTCATTATAAGAAAAAAAAGATAAATATAAACGATAGTGCATTCAATTAAAAGTGAGTTGTATTGGAATATATTTTGGGGTAAACCCAAATGCCATAAATTTCGAGATATTTCATGCTCACAGTGATCACCAGTAAAGCAATACAAGCAAAGGCATTTCGTTTGATTTGCTTTATTAATACCGCAAAACCCTTGACCTTCCACACAATGATCTTCTTCCGGTGAACATGGCATATAGGTATTAAATTCAATACATGGAGTAGAAGTAGTATTGTTTAAACATCTAATCGATTGCATTTTCTTATCTAAATGAAAAACAAATATTTCAAGATGAAATGAAGAACGAAAAAAAGAAATATGATCTTTCAAACCATTAAAAATATCTTTATGTTGTCGATTACAAATATTCATGCAATAGAAAACCTACTTTTCGTAATATATGTCCGTCACGAATATAGTTATTATCTGCTAACATGCAACCATCAAGCTCTACTAATAATAGAAAATAACGATCATTAAAGCTATATTCCTTTTGCGAAGTATTTAAAGAAACAGGATTAACCCATAAAGTATGCATTTTTATAATCATATAGTATGAGTAATACAACATCTTCATCATGCGTAGTTTTAAGTTGGTCAGATGATACGTTTGGCACAAGAATACCAATATTTGCCATATGTTTAATAGCTGTTCCAATTCATATCGTATTCTGGATTCATATGATATTCTATCGATCCGTACGACAAATAGGAATGATTTGGCTTTATATTTATTTAATATCGGATTTATTTCTTGTCTTTCGTTTTCTATTATTCTATGGTCAACGAGTCCAAAAAGTTTGTATTCCACAAGCAACTCGAATTTATCTTTGTTATTTCGAAGCTGTTACTAAAATTTATACGAATACTGTTCAAAGTTACATTCTATTAGGATTGAATGTTTGTCGGTATATACAAATTGTTTATAACCATAATGTTTACACAAAAAATCTTGGTACAATTCTTTCTATGCTGATTCTGATTTTTATTCTTCCATCAGCCCATATTGCTTTTCAATTTCCAATTGATTGGGCAGTTTTATCGAAAAAACTCGGCTATACATGTGACATAGCATATACATCAGCTGGCGCTCAAGCTTATAATTTATTCATTGTTTATATTATACCAGTTTCATTGAATTTATTATTTCTTGGTCTTTGTATTCGTTTTCTAAGTTCAACGAGTCACATAGAAAATCAACAAATTCGTAATAATCGTCAAAAATTTCATCGAACAATTCTAGTTCAATCAATAAGGTTCTATTCCGTATGGATTGTATTATGGAGTCCATTTGTATTGTCATTTCAATTTATCAATGTTAATAGTCTGGCAGGAATATTCACAACACTTCTCAATTTTATTCAAATAGCCATTGATCCAGCAGTAGTTGCTTTGATAGATGTTCGATTTATGAAAGCATGGAAAAACACATGCAGAAAACTTGTCAACAACGCACAAAGACAGATTCAACCAACAAGTATTACGACAACAACAGGAAGAAGACATTAATATGACAGAAACTCTAGCTATAAACTCTTTATTACTAAATATATATTCACCTTTAAAAACAATACACTAATGCAATCAAAAGTTTATGAAATTGAATTGTTCATTTTTTCCTAGCGATAGCTCACAGTTGAGAGTGCTTGAGGGTGAGAGTGTGGAAACGTTACAGACATATTGAAGTACCTCGCATATAACGATGAAAAATCGAAATACGAAATATCGGTTGTTGACCCCAGAGTTGCACTAATATTGAACTCTTAGAACAAAATAGATTCCATAACTATTTTAAGAGAATGAATGTTCTTTTAATGTAAACACATCGTTTATCTCTCATCATACAGTAATTAAATGAGATTAATTAGAGTAAATAGTAGGATAATTAACAATAAACAGTGCATGACTTCTGTACTATATAAAGAGTTTAGGTTCACGTTGAAAAGAAACATTTTTTCTTAGTGGCACAAAATGAACGAAACAACAACACTTTCTCCATGTATAGTTTTAAGTTGGTCAGAAGATACAATGGCAGCAAGAGCACCAACAGTGATTATATGTTTGGTAGCCTTACCAATTCATTTGGGATTTTGGATTCATTTATTATTCTATCGATCTGTACGACAAAGAGGAATGATTTGGCTTTATATTTATTTAATATCGGATTTTTTCCTCATCATTCGTTTCTTATTATTCTATTTTCAACGAACAGAACGAATTTGTGTTCCTCGAACACCACGAACCTATCTATGTTACTTTGAAGCTATTTCAAAAATCTATACAAACATTCTTCAAAGTTATATTTTATTAGGATTAAATGTTTGTCGTTATGTGCAAATTGTTTGGAATCGCAATGTTTATCTCAAACATATGCGATTATTTATTCTATCTTTGATTCTTATTTTTCTTCTACCAGGAATAAATGTCACATTTCAATTCTTGATCAATTGGACAGTTTTATGGCGAAAAATAGGTGGTCTATGTGACATTACATACCTTGCAATTTATGTTCAAATATATAATCTGATTGTCGTCTATTTTATACCAGTTTTATTGAATATCTTATTTCTTGGTCTTTGTATTCGTTTTATAAGTTCAACTGGTAACATACAAAATCAACAAATTCGAAATAACCGCCGAAAATTTCATCGTACAATCTTAAAACAATCGATTTTGTTCTATTCAATATGGATTTTACTATGGAGTCCATTTGTACTTTCATTTCAATTTATCAATTCAAATAGTTCAGCAGGTATATTTACATCACTTCTTAATTACGTTCAAGTGGCTATTGATCCAGCTATTGTTGCTGTTATTGATGTTCGATTTTTGAAAGCATGGAAGAATACTTATCGAAAACTCGTAAGAAAAACACGAAGATATATTCAACCTACAACAATTTTAACTGCGACACATACAGCAAAAAAATATTAGCCCGAAATAGCCAAGAGAAAAGAATTTTATTTTGAAAACAAATGATGACAAATACAATATTAAATCATTTGTTTTTTTTCGAGAAAATATAATTGGCTGAATACTTGTTTCTAATGTTCGAACACCTACACGACGACGCTGATGACAAGATAGTTTCATCAAACCATGAGCGAATGTTTTTCGAAATAATGGTGATATTAATAATGAAATATAAAATGGTTTAACACTAATCAAGTAATAAATATTTGCACTTATTGAAAAAACAAACATAACAATCGTACGTTGATCGTTTGTTCTAACTTGATCCAATGTGAATATGTAATACACATAATAGATAATCCATTGCATTGAAAGAAATACTGTTATGAAAATTTGACCAAATATCATGACGATAAATTGTGTTCGATATTGTCGAGAATTTCTGCCATTGATTCTTCTTGTTCGTTGTTGACTCTGATGGATATTTCGATAGGTTAGAAAAACGAAGATTAACATTAAAATTGGCTGAAGTAAACCATTGAAAATGATGTATAAAATATTTGCTAGAAGGGGATTGTTTAGTTCACACCAGAAAAAAGACTTTTGGAAGAAAAATATACCAGTTATTGTTAAAAGAAAGCAACTAATCACAGCAAGAATACTCATTATTGATACATATTTAAGTTGAAGAATTCGACGAATTGATGATCGAAGATCACATGTTGCTGCAAACCGATCGAGAATTGATAAAAGTAAAAACTGGGATGGTAATTGTCGAAAGAATCTCAGAAGAAAAAGATTCAGTTGACATAATCCAGTTGAAGCAGACCATGCGATAGATATATTAAAATTATAACTAAGATAATTTGGGAATACATTGATTAAAAGATTGAGTATGTCAGCAATTGAACCCAAAAGTAAATAGATGCAACATGTTTTCAATCGAAATTTAGGTTGAAGATAAGTAAACAAATTGCCAATAAATCCAAGTATACCCAAAATTAAGAAACTTGGCAAGGCATATTTATTGACATAAAAACCTATTTTAGATAAATCGCTCATCGTTGCGTTTTAAAACGCAAACTGAGATAAAGAGATGAAATTTAAGAACATATATATATTTCCACACAACACTTCCGGGTCTTGTATCTTTACATGCTTGACGGATATTTGGAAGTATATTTAAATTCAGATATTAATTAAACCCTAAAAACATATTGGCTTATATATCATGAATAATGTTTCTGGCAATAGGAAGTTTTAAATTTATTTAAAATTTTTCTAGAAAAAATATACTGTTTTTTAACGGCCAATCCAAAGAAGCCAGCAAGTTCGTTTTTCGTTGATAGATCGAACTTCATAGGTAAAATTTTTCAATCTTGGAATATTTCGTTTCAACCACAATTGAATACTGTCAATATTGGATCGTGCATTGTATTCGAATTTTAAACTCGATAATTGAAACATTTGTTCGAATATGAATACGATATTATCAAATGACATGACACTAATACTTACTTTTATTAAATTACTCGAAAATATTTGGCTAAGTTTTTCTAGTGCTTGACGAGTTTCTCCATTGTCCTCCTTCTCCGATATAATATCTATCAGACTTAAGAATTTGATTTGTTTGCTTAAAATTGAACACACTTCTTGATTTTTAAAATGATGTGTTATTTCAACTAGACAGTGCCATGTTAATTGTAATGATTGTAAATTTGTCATGTACATGAGTAGATAGGAAAAACACTCTTTCGGATTTATTGGATTTCCTTGTTCGATAGTTAAATGTTTGATAGTTGATAAATCAATGAAGCTATCGATTGGCAATGTTTTGTATAAATTTCGAATAGTCAACGAATCAAGATTAGAAAAATAATAATTATCGTTAATATTTTTACGAGCACCATCATCAATAGAGAAATACAAATTTTTAACAGTTGCATATTGAGATTTACATGGAGTTGTTAATGTTTTTGTTGAGAAAAACAATTCAAATTGTTCGTCACAATATGGTAAAGTGTAGAAATTTGTACGACATAGATTTCCAAGATGATAATCTACATATGAATAGTAATTACAATGGATAATCCACTGTTTTTCTTCTAACCAAAATGGTGTTTGAAATGTCGATAAGTTTTGAGAAATATAATGGTGTTGCAAATTTGGATGAATAGCAAAATGAAATTGTTTTAAATCCGATAAATACATACGAATCAATGATTCCCATTGATTCCCATGAACAAATCTCATTCCTCGTATTGCAATGAATGTCAATTGTTTTAATTTTGGCATCCATTGAAATAGTAAACCAATTTCATTGAATGTTACATTTGATTTTGGACGAAGTTTTATTTTTAATTGATGAATATTAGTTGTTAACGATGAATTCACTATTCGATTGGTATCATCAGTAATTAATTCAACATTTAATTTTGTTAACAAAGGTACAGATAATAATAATTCACATAATCGACTCATTGAACAAGTCGTTACTGATAAAGATTTCAATGATGATCCAAACTCTATGTTTGGTATCAAACTATTTTTAAGATCAATTGATAGACATGTTAGTTTAGGTAGAAATTTGATTTTTGGTAATAATTTACTAAGATTTTGTTCAGTAATTTCAATTAAATTTAACGATTCTATATTGATACATTTTCGAATATAAAACAATTGAAAGAATGTTCGTATCTGTTGACAAGTATCATCATTATCGGCTAGGATTAATGATTGAATTTGTTCGCATGTGATCGATTTACATACAAAATCGAATTGAGATTTTGTACACGATTGAAAATTAAATCTATATTTCGAATAATTTTGTAGAAGAGAATCTATTCGTTGATTTAATCCGCTGAATGCATAGAGAATATCGTAACTTGTTAAATATTCGAAAATTTCGTAGAATAATTCATTAGGAAATCGATTGAATAAAAATAATGCTGACATGTTTGTGTGTTTGAGAGAAAAACAAAAGTTTCTACTCTCTTTACTCTTCTTGTCGCAAGCGTCGAGTAAAGTTGTGTAATAACAACGTACTGTCACATGCATCACAATTCCTATTGGTTCTTTTCAAGATAAAATAAATTATTGGCGTTATATATCAAATGACACTAAGAAAAAAAACCGTACTGGGAATAAAACGAAAGAGAATAAATATACTTGATTTGAATGAAATCTATCATTTGATTGAAACAAAATGTGTCTATCATTGCATACACTACCCATAGAACTCGTTTACTGTATACTAAATCACTTAGACCGTGACAGTTTATTTATGTCAACAAGTAATGTCTGTCAACGTCTGAATATCATTAATAGCAACTATCCACGATATCAGGTAAATTTGAACATAGACGTTAACAATACATAAGTTTTCTTTTATTTACAGGAGCTGACATATTTGAACCTGCATGAACATTTCATTGGAAATCATGGTGCTCTATGTTTAAGTCAAGCTTTACAAAACAATACGGTAACATTCAGTTTTGTTTTTATATCGATGTAATTATTTTCAAGACTATCCTCTCGATTTTGCTTAGACATTAACACACCTCAATCTTAACGAAAATGGCATTGATGATGAAGGTGCACGATATTTGAGTCAAGCATTACAACATAATACAGTAGTATTCAATTTGTGTATGCAGACCTTTTTTTTAGTATTGATTTTCTTATTTTATTTAGACATTAACAGAACTCAGTATAGGTCGAAACCTAATTGATGGTGAAGGTGCGCAATATTTGAGTCAAGCTTTACAAAATAATACAGTACGATTTCATGATCTACACAATCAATTCTAATATCATAGTTATTTGATTTTGTTTATAGACATTGACACGACTCGATCTTTTCTGTAACTTTGTTGGTGATGAAGGTGCTCGATATCTGAGTGAAGCATTGCAAAACAACAAAGTAACATAACATTCAATCTATTTTGTATAGATAGTTTCGATATCAGATGTTTTTATTTTGTTCAGACATTGATAGAACTCGATCTTCACTTTAACTCCATTGGTGATGAAGGTGCTCGATGTTTAGGTGAAACATTGCAATACAATACGGTAACATCTAATTTGTCTATAGACTCATTTTGAATTATTTCTTTTTTCATTATTTTAGACATTGAAAGAACTTCATCTTTCATCCAATAACATTAGTCCTGAAGTTGCGGAGTATATTCGCACGTTGAATAGAAGAGAAAATTTAAACATATGGATAAATTAAACATTTTTTATACAAAATAAACTTGAACTAAATCGTATACATTTTCATCCTAATAAACAAATTCTTAAATAGCAATTGAGTTTATTTTAGCTAATTTATTCGAAGGAGATATGCGTATAGTGTCTTTACTTCGTGGAAATTCTGTTCCGTGGGCAAATGAAATTGCATCTGGATATGGTTGTCTATCTTACTTGAAATAGTAATACATATTCTCTAATCATTATTTTAGGAGAAAGTGAAATTTCAATCATCATAGCAACGATGGAAAAAATGCAAGAATTAATTGCAGTAAATAATGTAACATGTATTCAATTTCGACCACGGATCCCATCTGATCAATATTTTATAACGATTAGAAATTCAGATGGATATTCATCTTATGTAATTCTAATTTTTATGACTATACTATTTAAATAAATATTTGTAGATTGAACAAAATACAGGTGTGAATATGGAACGTACAGTAATATTAGAACATCTTGATTGTATTTATGAATGAACTATTATGCATGAATTACTACACACGTTAGGTACTGATGATAAATATAGAAGGATAAATGTTTTTTTGTCGTTTCAAAAGGTTTTTATCACGAACAATCTCGACTAGATCATGCTAATTATATTCGAATTAATTACACAAATATTCAATTAGGTAGAATTGAAATATAATATTAAGATATTTTCGATGTGAAATATAGATGCAATACATAATTTTGAAAAATATGATTCATCATATATTGATGATACTCAAAACACTCCATATGACTATGCATCAGTGATGCACTACGGTCAAGATGCATTTTCTTCCAATGGTTATCCAACAATCGAACCGTTACAACCAGGTGTTCAAATTGGACAGCGAGATAATATGAGTTCAAGTGATATTCGAGAAGTACAATTGGTTTATAAATGCATATCAACTGGCAATACATTCCCACCATTATCACCGTTATGTATTTTTTGTTTTTTTGGATTCAAAGTTCTTTTATTGATGAAATCATAGATAAAAAGTTTCACTTGACAACAAAACGAAAAAGAGATCATCTAGTGATGTACAAAGAGTTGAAGAGAAAAGATTAGGCATATGACAGAAGTCTTTTGTCTAAAAACAGAAATTCTTGTTTGAATGTTTGTTCCTGCTTAATTGTGAGTATTGTTTTGAGCACTCTTGAATCACATGAAGAAAAGCGTTTGCTTGTTCAATGTACTATTGAATAAGCATATCAAAGTTTTAACTTTGATCTCCTAGATGTGTTCGAGAATATCTTGAAGATGATTCATAAGGATGGTATCATTATCAAAAGAAGTTTGATATAGATATCCATATGTGTCAATTGAATTTTTACTCTGGAAGATATAATAATTATTAAGTGGAACACGAATTTCAAATGATTTATAATAATAATATTGACTTAAATTATCACGACGATAATATATTGTCCATAATTGAATTTAATCACAAGTGATGATGATTCAGGTGAAAGAAATCTATATATTAGTGTTCACAACATATTCACAATCCATCACTGGAACACCCTCAACTCCATTTTCACGATCATATACAGTTTGAGTTTCCGTCTATTGAAATAATAAATACTTGCCATTAAATTATAACTGTATCGATCATCAAAACAACAAAGATTTTGCAATTAAACATATTCAATTGAAAAATCATGGTCAATTCTCATCGTGTATATATACAGTCAAAACGGAAAGACTAATTTAGAAACGATTAACTACAAATCATGTTTTTTTTTCTTCAGACTGATCCTTACGAATACAAAAAAAGGATAAAATAATACTAAATTGAAAAAAGTCATGTCAAAATTGTCGATAGATTCGTGTTGTTTCAGCTTCAATAATCGTATGAACTGTTTCACCTAATTTCAAAGTCGCTTGAGCAAGTCGAGTTGTTGAATAATACATTGCATAATAAGCAATGAAAATCGAATCGGCGTCATTATTTTCTAAATAGGGCATGAATGTTGAAAAACTTTGTCCTTCAATTAAACAGCTAAGATAATGTTCTAAAAGACGATTTAATGCTTGTTGATGTTGACATTTTAAATGTAATACTGTTTTGTGCAAACGAATGAGATCTTGTTGATCTTTAACGAGATCGATTTGAGTAGTTTTCAAATGTCTATAAGTACATTGACGAAATAGACGATAAGCACGTGTTTGTGTAATCATAAAATAGGAAATCCATTGATTACAACAATCACTTAATTGTCGACTTAGATCAGACAATTCCTGATGAAGATTCGGAAGTAAATTTCCACCACCTGCATTGATTTGTAAATGTAGAGCTGTTTCCGAATATTGATTGATTCTCATTAACTGAATAGAACTGTATTATACTTTTTTTTCTTCTTCTGCTGTGAAAATTTTCATACCGTTGCATCAATGTTATGTAACATTCGAAATGTTTCGATTTCTTGTTGAACAAGTGCACGATAACGTTTCGTTGAAAAGGCATTATCAATCCACCATAGAGTTGGTTCGAGTGATGCTTGTTCAACTAATACTTGTTGAGCATTAATCAAACGATGAAATTGATTTCGTTGAGAATCAATAACTGATTCTATTTGATTGTCTTCGAATGATAATGGAAGATCAATAATCGAATCTCGACGATGTTCTTGATGAAATAATTGATCGTAGATTGAATGCATCGATCGCAGACTTTTTAAACATGTTTGTAGTGTATCTAAATTTCAAATTTATGAAAAAAAACAAATTTTTTTTGTTCTTCAACCGACTTTGAATATTTGTTTTCAGTAGATCAGTAGCAAATATTGGAAAAATGATTATTGTCAATATAACAGCAATACCAATGCCAACAAAACTTTCTTCAATTCGAAGAAGTGCAAAATTACCCGCAGGTAATGCACTACCATAAGGCAATCGACCGAGATTAACTAAAACCGGTGTGAATGCTGCAACAGTTGCTGTATAACCCCAACTCGGTACAAGTTTCAAATAACCAAACAACAACACCCAGGGCGAAATCATTGCCAAAGTTTTATAGGGATCATCTTGAACACAAAGATAGGTGATGTATGCCCATATAGCTCCGAGTAATGTTCCGAGTAGTCTCATTTTCATTGTTATATATGCGCCACCGACAGTATCGCCTTGTGTCATGCACATGGTCACTAAAATCCATTGGCCATTTTCGAATACATTCGAGAGACGCGGTACTAAGACGAATATCGATCCAACACCGATGATAGCAACACTTTTTAAAGATGATATTATTCGAGGCCAATCGAATCCGAAGAATTCAACTAGATTTCGATGTTTTTTTATCGGTTTTTTCTTCTCACAATTCGATAATGTCATAATTCGTTTTAAAAGTTCGATGATAGCTGAAAGATGAAAGAGAAAGAACGCATGTGAAAGATGATCGTCCGATTGAATCGTTGCTGCAAATTCGAGTGCTTGACGAACTCGATGAAGACGAGCTGCAATATATGCTTTACGTATGGAATTGTACGCTTCTTCTAAATCGATTATTTGTCGAACGAAATCTTCTTTTGTAACCGATGATGGAGAAACTAAACTTGAAATAACCTTCGATTGACACGTACTAATATGCAGAAGACTTGTTTCAACTTCATGAACAAAATCACGATGATAATCATTGAATGAACAATTTTTTATCATTAATTCAAGTGAACATATATGTATGAGCAAAGATGTTATTACGTCTTCTTGTTCTTCAAAAAAAAAGATTTTAAAATGTAATTAATTCTATTTTGATTCAATTTTACCTTTTAAAGTTAAATCAATAATATGTCGATAGTTTTGATTGACTAATCGTTGCAAGAGTCGACTTGGTTCGAATTGCGCTTCATCAATTCTCGATCGTAATGAGCCTAAAGCTTTATTAACAAGATTTTCTCTCATGGCTGCTTTAGCAAGTGATAAATCAGCTGTCATTTGATCACGACTCAGAAATGCTTGAATAAGTAAAACATAGATTCGTTGTAGGTTAGCTAACGAGTAATTGAAACGATTTTCAACATCGTACGTAGCAAATAGTGGAAAGACAGTTAATGAAACAAATAAAACAATTGCCATGGCTATTAGATAGACACTAAATAATTGAAATGCAAATGTCGATGGCATATTGTTCTGAGAAAATATTGCACAAAAATAAAGAACATTGTAGAACATACATAATTTTTTTGTTTGAACTTGTGTACAAGCAAATCCAATACAAAATGTCGTAAAGAGTAGAAGAAGTTCAGTGGCTAAATAATCGTGATAACCAAGACCAATTTTTTGTGCGACAAAAAGAAAAATTGACAGAGGTGTTATGGCTAATGTTAATTGATAACAACATAAAAATGTTGAGCCAACTGTTTGTTGTAAACATAGAATACCAATGACAGGTACGAGATATTCGAGATACAATCGATTTGATAGATTTGTACCATAAGAAAGAAAACCAATAATTAAAAAACAAATCATTTCACGTATACCGAATTGTATACGTTGAATAAATGTCGAATGAATCCATACGGATTTCGTTTCTGTATAATGATAATTGAAATAAAAATGACGTACTGTTCGACACATGTTTAGAGCGTACATTGTATTTATTCAAGGCGTACGAAAGGCAAAATAAATCGTAATAGCATGTGTATCGGGTGACAAGTTTTTTTTTTCTTTTTTCTTTTTTCTTTCCTTTCTATTTAGCCATTCAATGATGAAATATAATATAAATATCCAGAAACATACTACCCTGTTTTATCTCAACTAGTCGAGATGAATTAACCTTGATTAAACAAACATTCTAATTACATATGATTATTTGCACAGATCGAACAATCGTAATGTTTTCATAATTTTCAATTATATCAAAGTCTACATTCGTACGTATGTATACGTACGTAAATGACGTGCAGAAAGAAAAGAGAGATAGAGGACACGACATATAAATATAAGCACGTTTTTTTTCTTCTATTTCATCATCAGAGAGAAAAGAAAGAAGTCGATGTGGTTGTTGTTAAACGACATAAAGAAATGTTTTGTACAATTGGTTTGATTTTTATTCTCTACGTATCCTATCGTTTGTATCGACATTTTTTTCCAACACCGAATATTGATCCTCGTGGAAAATACGTTCTTATTAGCGGTTGTGATACTGGTTTTGGTAATGGTTTAGCTATTGAATTAGATCGAAAAGGTTTCAATGTACTTGCTGGTGTTTTTCTTGATTCGAATGTATCGATATTAAAAGCAAAACTTTCGCAAAATGCAACTGTTTTTCAACTTGATATTACTAAACAACAAAGTATCGATAATGTTTATGATTTAATTAAAAATAAAACAAAAGTTTTACATGCACTTGTTAACAATGCAGGCATTGGTGTCAGTGGTTATATCGATTGGACAAGCATGGATTTATTACGTAAAGTTATGGAAGTGAACTTTTTCGGACATGTTGCTATGACAAAAAAATTCCTACCATTATTAATTGCTAAACGTAATTCACGTGTTGTTAATCTTTGTTCAGTTGCCGGTTATCTTGCTTCGCCAAGTATGTCGGCTTATTGTGCATCAAAATATGCATTGGAATCATTTTCGGATTGTCTTCGTCGTGAAATGATTCCATGGGATTTACGTGTGAGTATTCTCGAGCCAGGTTTTATGAAAACACCAATTATCGAAGGTATTCGTCAAACTTTCGATGAATTCTGGAATGGATTATCGAATGAAGTTCAAGAACGATGGGGCCAAGAGTATCTTCGAGGACATCATACTGAACTAGAAAAAAATGTTTTAATTAAATATGCTGAAGATCCAGTCAAAGTTGTTCGTGCACTTGAACATGCCGTTGCGAATACAGCACCAAAGATTCGTTATCGTCCTGGTTGGCAATCAGGTGTCGTTCTTTTTTCATTATCGATGTTGCCTGCTGGCTTTTTTGATTGGCTATTATTTAAATCCTATGAAGCAAGAGGCATACCTGCAAGTGTGCAAAAACAAATTCAAGGTTAAAAACACACCGTTTTCATTTATCTCGTTTTCTTTTTGTTATCTTTTTTCAAGTACACGAAATATATAGATTTAAAACACCAAACACTTTCTCATTCTTCACTATCAGAGAATAATAAACAAAACAAAATGAAAATTCAAGTTCTATTTGCCATCGTTGCACTAGTTTTTAGTAATATAGTACTTGGTCAAGAAACTTGTACGCCAGCATCAGCGGGTGATCCCAATGTTGATGATGGGCCAGCTATAACAAAAGCATTGGAAACATGTGGCAATGGTGGAACAATCATCATTCCTGCTGGCAAAACATATACAATTCGAAGTGCTTTCGATTTTACTGGTTGTAATGGTTGTACATTTCAAATTGAAGGAACACTGAAAGCATCCGATGATCTAGCCTATTGGGAAGGTCGAAATGCGATGTTCACATTTTCGAATGTTAATCGAGCCAAATTTTATTCATTAACTGGTTCAGGAACGTTTGATGGTAGTGGACAAAAGTTTTGGGATCATTTTGCTGTTAATAGTACATATCGACGACCATTTCTTATCTATTTTCGAAATGCGTCCGATGTTACTTTCACTAAATTAACAGTACTTGATTCACCATTCTGGTGTATTAATATCAATGAAAGTTCGACGAGAATAACATTCTCCGACGTCAATGTAACTGCTATTTCGAAGACGACAAGTCGTCCAGCTAATACCGATGGTTTCGATACAGTTGAATGTTCTCATGTTTCAATCGTGAATAGTTATGTTCACAATGGAGATGATTGTGTTTCTTTTAAAAATGGTTCAAATTTTATTACAGTTGAAAACATTACTTGTATTGACTCGCATGGTCTATCTGTTGGCAGTCTTGGTTCAACTCCTGGTCGTCCACATATGGTCTCGAATGTCTATGTTTCCAATGCTAAAATGATCGATTCGGCATTTGCTACTCGTATTAAATTCTATCCATCAGGTCCACGTCATGGACCTGTATTTATTCACAATATCACCTACAAAGATATCATCATGGAAAATTGTGATTACGGTTTTCTAGTTGACAATTGCTATGAATCAAATAAAACTGAATGTCAAGATCATCCTGGAACTGCTATAGTTTCGAACGTCCGTTTTACAAACATAGCTGGAACAACTTCAAAAGCTCATGATCCCGTTGTAGCAAAAATTGAATGTCCACCTGAAGGTACCTGTGATTTAGCATTTGACCAATGGAATGTGGTTGCACCAAGTGGAGGTCATACCGTTCTCTGTGGATATTATCATAATCCAATTGGTATCACTTGTACTCCAGGTGCTATTTAACTTTTGATTATTTTTCTTTTATTCTACTCAAACATGTTTACATAATACGATTACAATCATCTGGAATTTCTCGAAGAAAATAGGTTCCCCAATCAATGAAATTTTTTCGTCGAATATCTTTTCCTTCATCTTCACCATCGAGTAGAACCACTCTCGAAGATTCATAATGTTGTTTAACTAAAGAATAAAATCGATTCTCTCGAAGTATAGAACCATAAATAATCAACGAATATTTTTTCATTTTAATATTATTTTCAATAGTTGTTTCATTTGCAAGTTCGATTTTATCTCGTTTATATAAATGAAGATAATCGCTCAAACATAATTTATATCCATAACCCAATCCATATAATTTATGTTGAAAATAATTCGTCGTTTCATTCCTAGTCCACATTTTATCTAAAGGATACTCGTACAAATAATGCGGAGGTTGAAAAACATGGAAGTTTTCTTTGAATATATTTGTAAAGCCATGTAACATAAAATCTTTGAGATAATCTGCTTGATAGTGAGATATATATAAAACAGAATGATTTGTTGATGAGCTGCTCATGGAATAATTGATTACTTTCAATATGTATTCAGCAATTTTGACAGTGGTCAATCTATGTTTTGCATAATATAACACACGATGTAATAAAAGATAGTATTCATCGATATTGAATTGCAAAGGATCGATGGTCATATTTATTCGATTGACACCCTTAAGTTGTTGAGCTTCATATAAAAGTGGTTTAGGCAATAGAGATAATGTATGTTCACCAGCTTGATTTAGATGATCAAAAAATGGCATTGTACCCGATGTGAGAATTTCATAATGTCGATTACAATCCCATCCACCTTTTTTCATTGTTATTGCAAAATATGCTGAACTATACAATCGACGATAATCAAGTTCATTCTCGAAACCAAATTTATATGTATCAAGTTTTCCTGGTATTAAATCATTGAATGCTTTGACTTTTCGTGGTAAACACATTTGTTCTACGGATTTTATTTGATTATTAAATAAAACTTGACGTGATTGACTTTTAGGAAAATACTGTTCGATAAATCCAAATAAAATTGGATAGAATCGAACTGAACATTGTTTAAATGGTGGAATTGATTGAATTAATTGTTGAACAATTCTATCTTCACCTAAATCAATCATGAGATGTTCTCGTTGATATTTTGTTCGATTTTTTTCATTAAAGGTGTATGTTGAATAACATTGAATATGACAATGTGGTTGAATGCATGGCATAGGAGCATTATAATAAGGTGTTTCATTTATTTCTATTTGCTGAATTTGATTCGAAAAAGAAATTGAAAACATCTTCGATCTAATATAACCAATATTTAAATAGATTAAAAGTAAAATAATGCCGATAGTTGTAAATAGCATACGAATATTATGTTTCGGCTTCGGGTTTAACATGTTAGTATCAATTTTGAAATTTCACAGAAACGTTGGTGAAATGTGTGAGCTCTCGTAATGCTATCAAAGAATCCCCTGGAGATGAGTATGAGAGGCTGTAGTTCGAAAGTATATGTATTGCCTGATCAAAGAAAAAAGAAAAAAATGAAGAAGAGAAAGAAGACGTATAGTGAGACAATACATATACGAATGTATCGCTAACAAAATGTATTTTTTTATGGGTTTACATATGTATACGTATGTGTGATTCTCTCAACTTCTATACGTTGTCGTGATTGCTTGGCTCTTCTTCTCCTTTCTCTTATTTTACATATTTTTTTTACGACATACGACTTGGTCACATATTTTACTTTCTCTTTCTCGGGGAAAGAGTTATGCAAAAAACTATTTCCTTCCTGACTTCTATATGCACATACGCCAACAGAACATATATTTAATAGATACGTGTTGTTAATCATAAAAGAGCAGAGAACGGTCGGATCCTATGCAACTGTAATTGAGGAATTCAAATATGAATAGCTGAATTCTAACAACATGCATAAGCATTAGATTACCGATCTAATTCGTATTAATCTACTAAAACGATTGATTGAAACACTGTTCATAATATTAATGGAAAATTTCAGCACGAATTCGTATTCTCGCGGTGATTTAAACCAGGCATTCGATACTTACGAAATTATTCAAGTCTTGTCTACTTAATGATCTGTACTAATTTACTTAAGTATCAATAGTTCTATTTGTCGTGATATTATATAGAAGATAAATTTAACAAATCAATATGAGAATTAATTCAAAATCAACACGCCTTATAAAGTAGAAGTGTTTCTGTTGATACTGACAGTACTTGTACTTGTCTAATATCTTATTTGAAATGCAATTAACATCAATAGACTATTATTCATACTTCTGTCTCCTTTTGTGTTCATCTTCAGTGAGATGCCAAATCTTTTCACACAATACGATTACAATTATTTGGAATTTCGCGTAAAAAATAGGTTCCCCAATCAGTGAAATTTTTTCGTCGAATATCTTTTCCTTCATCTTCACCATCGAGTAGAACCACTCTCGAAGATTCATAATGTTGTTTAACTAAAGAATAAAATCGATTCTCTCGAAGTATAGAACCATAAATAATCAACGAATATTTTTTCATTTTAATATTATTTTCAATAGTTGTTTCATTTGCAAGTTCGATTTTATCTCGTTTATATAAATGAAGATAATCGCTCAAACATAATTTATATCCATAACCCAATCCATATAATTTATGTTGAAAATAATTCGTCGTTTCATTCCTAGTCCACATTTTATCTAAAGGATACTCGTACAAATAATGCGGAGGTTGAAAAACATGGAAGTTTTCTTTGAATATATTTGTAAAGCCATGTAACATAAAATCTTTGAGATAATCTGCTTGATAGTGAGATATATATAAAACAGAATGATTTGTTGATGAGCTGCTCATGGAATAATTGATTACTTTCAATATGTATTCAGCAATTTTGACAGTGGTCAATCTATGTTTTGCATAATATAACACACGATGTAATAAAAGATAGTATTCATCGATATTGAATTGCAAAGGATCGATGGTCATATTTATTCGATTGACACCCTTAAGTTGTTGAGCTTCATATAAAAGTGGTTTAGGCAATAGAGATAATGTATGTTCACCAGCTTGATTTAGATGATCAAAAAATGGCATTGTACCCGATGTGAGAATTTCATAATGTCGATTACAATCCCATCCACCTTTTTTCATTGTTATTGCAAAATATGCTGAACTATACAATCGACGATAATCAAGTTCATTCTCGAAAC
>Ga0209914_1001904_pt1 | contig 18943 bp, 20 predicted proteins | sample ThiBiot_500_plan_FD_183949 | JGI IMG/M metagenome (GOLD analysis project Ga0209914, IMG submission 183949) | Wastewater bioreactor microbial communities from Cape Town, South Africa - Thiocy_cont_500_plan (SPAdes) | ecosystem: Engineered > Bioreactor > Thiocyanate-remediating > Anaerobic-Aerobic...
CAATTAATAAAAATCGATTTGTAATTATTTACACATCAATATTTTGTTGATGATTTATATTGTAATTTCCTGAGAACTTTCATTTTACGTCAATGAAAACAGTGCACTCAGTGCACTGCACTGAAACTATCAGCAGTGACAGAATTTTAGAATCCTGATTAATGTGTTGTGTAATAAATAATTGTACTTGTTTGAATGTACTTGTACGGTGGGTGGCATTGAAAAATCGAGCACTTTTTAAATTTTTTTGCATGATTCGATGCAGTTTGCTGCGCTGATTTCAACTGCATATGTATCATTTGCTAAAACTATTTTTTCCTGTCAGAAACTTCAAATTAATATAGCATTTTAACACAATTTAAAGCCCTCGCACTCAAAGAAAACCATACAAATTTATCCTGTTTAGTCGTTGGCAACGCTTTAACAAATGTTTTGTATGAACATATAGGTCAACAAGAGTTGTGGTTTAGCAACTGAGCCCTAAAAAGATCCCTAAGAAACCATTTTGTATGAAAAATGTCGCCCTTATAACATATAAAATACGTGGTTCCACCAAAATTGAATCAAGTCCATTTCAAGTACAGTTAGAGCGTTCATTCTTTGTCAGTAGGCTATCCATATCTAGGCACTAAAAGTTAAGTGTCCTTTTCGTTTAATTCGGTTTCCATCCCTGTTAACCATTTTAAGTGTGAGAACTTCAGTATTTCTGAAATTTTGGACAGAAAAAACAATACCTCTAACGTTAGAGAAGTCTTCACTAGCGAAGATTGGTTTGTTTAATGAAGAACATATTGGAGCCGATAGCGAATGTACATAATGACCTCCGAAAGCATAGACCGCTTCGGCTAAGTCAGTATCGTTAGCAACATATTCACAAATATCCCAACCGTGAACTGCATCAGCTGCGATAATCTTTGTCTCGAGACCAGCAGCAAGGATCTGTCGTCGCAACGTAATGATGTAATGTCCTTCTGGTGGTGTGTGTTCGTTCCAGATACCGACATAATCAATATTCAAATCATAAAGTCTTTTCGCACCAAGTAACCAGTTGACAATATATGGCACTGTCTTATTGACCAATGCTTCTCTACCATGTGCTACCCAATTAGGAAAACTCCACGCTAAACCATACAGTTGGATATTAGGATTATGTTTCTTTGCCTCTTGCATCAACCACCATTCGTATCCACGTTCATAGTTTTCGTCCGTTTCATTATACATATGAGAATGTTCCGTACCTTGAGTTGATTGACCACCACCGCCTATCTCTACTTTCAGTATTTGCGATCGCGATGGTTCGATATAATCGGGAAGAAAACGTGAAGTAGCGCCACCACCACTCAAACCGCCAATACCATCGAATCGTCGATCATAACCACCGGTAGGATCAATAACATAATAACCATGCACGGAAACAACATTTAAAATCAAAAATATGAAAGTAACATATCTGAACAGAATCAGATTGGTCATCATCGTTTATCTACATCAAAAGAAAATCAGTGTGATATGTAACTTAAAGAGGGTGAGAAAAAAAACTCCTTCTTTCTTACTAGTTGAAATGATATCTCACGACAGCAACGAAAAGAAAATAAACAAAGAAAAACGATGTATATGTCAATGGGTTGTGATATAATGCATCAAACAAGATAAAAGATTTCATTTTCGTCCTTCGCACCAGAAAAAACCAGTGTATCTATTAGTAATTTTCTTGCATGCGAGATTTCACTTTAGGTACTATACTAGTTTTGCCAAGCATCATGCTTTATTGCTGAGCATTAAATTTTTGTGATAAGTGGTACTTCATTTTTGAAATTGTATCCTATTGACGAACGAAACATAGAACTTATACGGCGGCAATTCGATGAAAAAACTTCTCATCAGGCGAATTCGCCAAAATATTACGAACATTATATCTACTACAGAAAAATCTTGCATCGTGGGTTATTACACAAAATAAAGAGCATAAAAGAACATAGAAATAAGAAAAAAAATGAATAATATAAATTAATGTTCATTCATCCGTTACAGTTTTTCTTCAAGCTCAGATAGGACAGATGGGCGGTGGTGGCGGTTGCAGTGGTGTTCCACCGCCACCCACTGTACTTTCACTGTTGTTAATTACAACATGCAGTGCTTGAAACAGTGCTAACATATCAGCGTACCATTCAGCGCCAGGACCAGTTGGACCAGAATCAAAATCATAACCGTATGCTGCTTGAAATTCGTCTGTTACACCATGTTCAGTATTCAATGTGCCATGATTTGCAACTGTATCGGCGACTATATATGCTCCATAATTCTGCAATGCAAACAGCAGCTTCTTAGCTGGTGTGGTTGTGACGTTGACAGTTACATTTGAAGGGATGGCAAGGAGAGAACCAGGTGACAGGTAAATATCATTACCACCATCACAATTTAATGCGGACCATGCGTAGCCTGGTCTCTTATTATAGTAGTAATCACCTGCATTCAACTGTAGTTTAAGTGCATGTTGAATTGGTAGCGCATCTGGCAGCAATTCTCCAAGTCGAATGGTACCACCAATAGAGGAGAGCCCACTTCCTCCGTGGGTGCCATACATGCCATTGCTTGACACAATATCGTCCTTTGCTCGGTCTTTTCCCATTACTAGAGACTGTACAGGAGAACCAGGGATGCAGCGATAGAGTGGCTGTGTGTTGATGATGGTATGATTGTTCGGCTGCAACAACGCAGCAGCATTATTGTTACCAAACATTCTCACTGTCAAGTTGTAAGGAAACGAGATGTTCCCAACAAGTTTCCCTGTAATATTGCAGTGGGCCTCCTGACCTGGATTACCCCATCAACCTTGATCGTACCACGGCGTAAGCGGATCATCGTTGGTGGTGACGATGAAGTAGTCATCATCGGAAAAGAAATTATGTGGCAGTGGAAACGGTGGACGAAAGATCCCGGGATCATGAAACACTGCACCAGTACCGATAGCTGTATTCCAAATTGAAGTAGATAAGAATGGCCATTTTCGTGCATCACGACACGCTGCTTTCACATTTATATGATTACAATTTTCAACGTTTTCTGCATAAAAAAATATCAACATGTACGGATTTTCGCGGCCACTTTTTTCGACACGCGTTTAAGTAGATTTGGAGTACAGAAATGTATATCTTTCAAAGTTATAATCGAGTACCTATTAAATTTGGCTTTCAATATAAATAAGACAAAAAATTAATTTTTTGCTTTTGTCTGCGGAGTGCCCATGATTTTTTGATTGAATTTTTTGTTAGATATCAAACATAAAAAATTAAAACTCTTAAAAAAATTGCTGAGTATATCAATAAAAGTCTTCAGTAACGGATAAACTTTTGTACACGATGATTGTCAACGTCTGCGACATACATATTCAATTGACTATCAAAAACTATTGAAAAGGGGAAATTAAGTAAACTGTTATTAGAACCAGATATTCCGGTAATACCCAAAATAGTTGTACCATTGAATTGATTAGGTAAGAAGAATTGAATGCGATGATTATGCGAATCAGCTACATACATATTACCCAAAATATCGAACATAAAATCTGTAGGAAATCGGAGTGTTGTCGATGTGCTACCCGTCACGCCGTTGATACTACCAGCAATTAAAGTCCATTGAGTGTCACCTAGTTTCCAACGAATAATATTATTGGCACCGTAATTCGTAATAAAAAGACTATTTGAAAATGAATCATAACAAATACCCCGCGGACTATACAATTGTGTCATATTTGCTCCTGGTCCTTGACCACCAGCAACTAATATTCCATTCAATGAACCCACTTCATATTTCATTATGCGATGATTATCAGTATCAGCCACAAAAAGTATCCCTGTACTGTCATCACGTGTAACACCACGAGGATTCGTTAATTGATTATTTGCAGAGCCATTTGTACCTAGAATTATATAATTATGGATCAAGTTCTTTATCATAAAAAAAGTTAAACATTTTCTAGAGATTTTTTAATTATACTTCATCAATATATCTGATAGATTTTCTTACCATTTCCAGCTACAATGATTCCTGAAGATGCTCCTAAAGACCAATATGTAACACGATGATTATGATGTTCTGCTACATAGATACCACCATTGGGATCCATGATAATATCACAAGGGTAATTTAAACGATTCAAAGTTATTCCTCGTGTACCATTTGGATTACCTGCAATGGTAGTACCATACGAAGCACCAAACGCCCACTTTTGTATACGATGATTATTTTGATCGCTAATATAAAGCGTATTCAGAGAATCAATTAATAAATCATAAGGATAATATAGTAAATAATTAGCTATACCAGTTGTATTAATCACACCAGCCACTGTAATTCCTGTTGAGTTCCATCGAAGTATAGATGTGATTTTTGCTAAATAAAAGTATGATATAATTATGTTAAAAAAGAAAAGAATTAAATTTAAAATTTAAATTTACTTGATTTTATTTTATGTTTAGGTAAAAGATTAATTAAAATCAAAGCAATAATCATCGTGACAAGTAGAAGACACCCAATGATACCAAGAAATATACATCGTTTTGAACATCTACAATAAAATCTAAAGATATTATATCAGAAATTTAATAATAAAATATACATTTTTTTCTTATTGTTTTTTACAACTCGATGATAATTATTGATTGTACCAAATTGATCCATTGAATTGAATTGTTTACTATTTGTTTCAATTGAATAATCACTTTTTCTTTGTAAACTTCCATTTGAATCATTGTTCTTCGATGTCGTATTAGATGACTATTACATAAATTTAAGATTTTCTTATATTAAATATTTTATTTAGTTTCTCACTTTTGATAAAATATTATTATTCATTAGATTTGTGCAGTTAGATGTTGTTTTGCTAAACTGTGATTGTCTGTGAATAGTGGAATTATTAGAAATCTATTTTAAAATAGATAAATATATGAATTAATTTGTCCTATGAAGGTCTTACAGCAGATGTGCTATTGTTCTTTTTAATAGACACATTATTAATAGGATATTTAGAAGATGATGGTCGAATTTTGATATGAATTATAGATCTTGGTTTTTTCTTCATTATTATTGTAAATTTTAACTAAATCAACAAAGAATAATCAGAATAAAAATATTTTAAAAGCTAACTTGTTTTTTTAATGATCTATATCGTTGATGATTGAATAATGTTTTAATTTGCTTGTGATGGAACTAGAATGTTACAACTTTCTTTTTTCATCTTTATATTATTTGAAAGAAATGCTTTTTATACATTATTATTTTTTGAATTATTAAAAAGAATAAAGTTGGTTTCTTTTGTCTCGTATATAAATTAGATTAATAAATTTTCAATATAATTTGAAATGCGATATAATACGAAAGGTTTTGTTTTTTATTCAATGTTGTTTCATCATATAAATATAAACTGAAGGTAAGGACACATGAAAAAAATGAAATGATATTCAAAAGCAAAAATTTCAATTATCCAAAATGAATTAAAAAAGAAATAAAGAATTGAAATAGATACTAATTGAATAGTCATTTTTCGATATTTTCGCCATAAAATTGTTTGATTAACTTTTAATATTTGTCTTATAACACATGTAATAAGATTAATATTAATAAAATTGGTAAATAATGAAAACTAAAACGTTTTTCAAGAGTTTCCCAACTGATAAGTATAACTTGAGTATTAAATAATACATAATCAAAAAAACATGAAAATTGATAAAATAAACGTCGAGATCCTAATGAAATACTAAATTGTTCACGATAAATAATGCATAGTATAATAATTATGCAATATATTCACATTTAGCAAATAGTAGTCATAATGATTCTCGTATTGATGAAATATCAATAAAAGAAAAAAAACAACAAGTTGATAAATTTTTAACAAAAGATGGATAAATTAATTATTAAAGTTTTATTTTTATTTATTTGTTTGTTTTTTATAGAAAATATTTTATTGAACAACGAGATTTAGATGATGCTGAAGAAGATGGAAATACTGTTTATCGAGGTTTAGCTGTATCTGTTGATATTCGTCAAGTTGTCGAAGTAAGAAAAAACAAAAAAATTTAACTTTAATATTTCTTTTTTTTTCATAGATATCTGATGGTTGTAATTCAAATTACGAAACATGATCAGATCTAGTTTGTTTACGTTCTCGTGGAAATACAAACACTGATTTATTACGAACTCGTAGTGCAACTGGTGCATCAATTAGTTCCGGAGATGATTTTCTTTTCTTTTTTCTAAATCAATTATTTATAAATTAATACTTAAAAATAGAATTTACACTATCATCACCCGCAGTTTTATCACAAGATCAAATTGTTTCAACAACACCATCATTAAATATTTGTATGATGTGTGTTAATAATCCAACAAATTTTACCGTACATGAAAATCCTCATATAACAATTTAAAAAGTTTTTTATAGCTCGTATTTTATAAGGTTTTTCGAGATTATAATTTTCTGCTAAGTACTATATGTTTGATACTTGTGAATAATTTGCAATGTTAATATAAAGATAAGATAGCTGAATAATAATGAAAAAAACGATATCGTTCAGTAGCGTTTAAACATTTGCACTCGATGATTACTTGTATCACTTACGTAAAGATTAAGTTGCTTGTCTAGAGTTACCCAACAGGGTTGATTTAATAGAGTCATATTTGTACCAATTACACCTGTTATACCAACAATTGTTCTACCAACAGATTGTCCAGATAGAAAAAATTGAATACGATGGTTTGCTCTATCAGCCACATAAATATTACCCATAGGGTCGAGACTCACACCAAATGAATAGTTTAAAGATGTTAAATCATTCCCAGCAACACCAGTAAAACTACCAGCAACAATTGTTCCATTATAGTCACCAATCCTCCACCACACTATTCTAGGCATATTGTAATTAGAAATAACCAAACTATTTGAAAATGTATCAAAATATAGTCCAACAGGCGTAGACAATTGAGAGGTACTTAAACCATATCCATGACCTCCCGCAGTCACATTACCTACTGATGCTCCATATTGATATTGCATAACACGATTGTTGTTACTGTCTGCAATATAAAGATTATTAGTTTGTGAATCATATACAATGGCAGTTGGCGAAGACAGCTTGTCATTGGTACTTCCTAATAAACCTATGAATATCTTATGTTTAGATATAAGTTTACAAAAGAACAGCTAGTTACCTGTTATACCGGCAACAGTTGTTCCTGAAAGATTACCACGAGTGAAAAATTGAACACGATTATTTCCTCTATCTGAAACATAGATGTTATCATTGGAGTCAAGTGCCATATGAACTGAGTTATATAAATGATAAGAATCATTTCCCATTGCTGCATTTGCCTGACCTGCAACAGTTAGACCAGTCGATGTATCTATGATGAGTTTTTGAATTCGATGATTCCAATAATCAGCTATATATAATGCACCTAAAGAATCAAATGCCAAACCGTGTGGGCTGCTCGTTTGATTAGGAGCTGAGCCTGGTACACCTGCTTTACCGAGTATTGTTATACCTGTAGAGTTCCAACGAAGTGGGACTGGAAGATCTATAAGAAGAAAATAATTATCACATATTTTTCTGTCATAATACCATAGAGAAGTGAGACTTTTCTCTTGCCTTACTTTTATCTGATACTATTCTTTTTGGTTTTATCAATAATGCTAAGGGAACAGCAATAATTATTATTATTGATAAGATACTAACAATAATAGAGATAATAATGCATTGTTTTGAGTATCTATCGATAAAAATAAATTAAAAATATTTCATTTTAGTAAATATTAGAACTGACTTTGTTTTCTTTTTTTCTATATTTCGATGATGATCAATTGTAAGACAGTTTTTATCAGACCATGCATCTAATTTCTATAGAATATCAAAATATGAAACAATCATTCATGAATATATCACATTCTGTGAATAAATTTACTCGAATTGATGAAACAGATTGATTGAAAGCAGTGTTAGTTTTAGATAATTGAGTGAAACTTTGAGAAGCACATCTTTGTTTTGATTTATATGTGGATTTGTCATTTATAGCAGAATGAGAAGTTTTTCTTGATCGAATTCTAATATGAATAACTGATCCTGGGATACTTCTTGTTCTTGATCGATGTCGAGAATGTGAAATAGCAAGTACTTTTTTTCGAGTGATATTATCTTGAATGATGTTAATGAAACTAGGTTAATCAATAACTAAACAGTAAGATTTATGTCTTACCTGTGCTTGTCTGTGTAGATGATTGATCTTTGAACATGCGAATTTCTATGTAGTCAATATTATGATCAACTGAAAAGGGTAAATAAATTGTCTATTCTATGAATATTTTTTTTTGTTTGAGCTTGATTATATTTCTAGACAAAATATCTTCTTTATGGTTTCATTGTAGGCTAATGTATTCTAATTAATGTATCAAAAAAAAAGAAAGAACAGCTTCATTTGAATAAGATATTGGAATTGAAATAGCAAAAGAATTGTAAAGTAATGGAAAGAAGAAAATCAAGTATTGTATTATTTTCACATCATTCTCGTCATAATCGATCAATTGTTCATAAAGTGAGACCAATTTATGTTCTACTTTTATTTTCAATTGATTAAAATTTAGCATAAATATCCATCATCATTCAAAAAGAAACGATCGAACAATATCATTCATGTAACTATTGGATTACGAAAAAAAATTCAATTGAATAATAGCAATTTATCATCGGTCAGAATTTTAGAAATGTATATTCTTTAGATATTTTTTATTTTTCTATTAAAATAGATGTCAAATCATAAAAGACAAATATCAATGAATTCTTCTGTATTTATGACTTTTATACACTGACATTTTTTTAAAATAAGATATTATGATTGTAGTTGCATGAAAACTCGAAGAAAAGTGATTATTCGATGAAAAAATCATCGTTATCGAAAACTAATAGTTCTATAAAAACCAGTCATTTATCAAGTTCTTCTCGAGTCACTCATCATGGGACCATCAGTTTATTTTCAAACGTCAACTTGAATAATAATGATGAACTAGATCAAACAGGAATGACTCAGGATTATCATCAACGATCCAAGCGAAATAAAAGAAAAAAGTTAGCACACTTTCTTCTAACGAAGAGTGATAATTTTCATTTCTAATCATATTTATAGATGTTCACGTCGATATATTATTGCATCTGTGCTTATAACTCTACTTGTTATTTTGATCATAGCTACTATTCTACTAGTTCTTTTAATTAAATCTACAACAAAAACAATAATACCAAGTAATATAGAGTTATTCTTTGAACATAAACTATTATAATTGAACTTTATTTCTAGATACTATACCTGTACTTCGTTGGAACTCAACTGGTGTCACAGTAGCTGGAATTAGTGGTATTCCTGGTTCTGCTAACAATCAATTAAATACTCCCTTTGATATAATTTTGGACTATGCTAATAATCTTTATATTGCTGATCGATACAATCATCGTATTCAAAAGTATTTATTTGGTAGTTCAATAGGTCAAACAGTGGCTGGCAATGTAACAAGTGGTTCATCTTCAGATAAATTATCTTGTCCGTCACGAATTCTTATTGATTCAAATGAAAATTTATGCATAGCAGACACATGCAATAATCGAATTCAATTCTGGCGTAAAGGAGCTAATTCAGGAACAACAATTGTCGGTACAGGTAAGAAAAATAAACAAAACATCGTTGCTTTTCCTCCATATAACAGTTTGTCTTTAGGTTCTGCTGGCAACTCTAGCAATGAACTATATTGGCCCTATGGTATCGTTCTTCATCCAATATTGAATACACTTTATATAGCAGAAGATGCAAACCATCGAATCATGTCATATGTACTTGGTAATAATTCTGGTACATTAGTATTCGGATTTAATGGAGCAGGAAATAGTAATACACAATTATATCGGCCCATTGGCTTACATTTTGATATATTGACAAACAGTTTAGTTATTGCCAACCATGCTGCTAATAAGATAGTTCGATATGTGTTGGGTTCGAGCTTCTGGACATTGATTGCTGGAGACATTAGCGGAGCTTCTGGTACAACACCAGCACAATTGAATCGTCCTATGGAGGCAATATTTGATCCCATGGACAATTTATATGTTGCTGATAGAGATAATAGTCGTATTCAATTTTTTTATGCAGGACAATTAAATGGGACTAGTATAGCTGGAATTACACGTGTAAATGGTACTAATGCTACTACACTTGCTGCACCTTGGTCATTAAGACTCGATAGTCAACTAAATCTTTATGTAGCAGATGCATACAATCATCGAATTCAAAAATTTTTACGTTATTAAAATTCTCAAATTCATGAATATATTCCTTATTTTTATATTTTAAATTAATAAATATAAATAATCTCATCACTATTTTTTTATAAACCAATGGGAAATACTTGTAATATCTATAATAAAAATACGAAAATAAATGAAAAATATCTTTTTTTTTTATTTATCTATTCTATTATTTTGAAATCCATTCATTATACATGCAACACCTTGATCACTTATTTGAATACGATGAGATGAGTAATCAATTTTTCAACTGTCTACATATATTAAAATAATATTTATCTTAATTTTTATAAAATTTTTCTTAATATTATATTAATTTCAAATGATTTATGAATCAAATAAAAATAGTTTTTATTTTCTTTCACAAATATTCAAAAATCAAAAAATAAATAAATTACATTCATATTATATCTCATCAAAATTCTTCATCAATTAATAAGATATTTTAGATTCAGAATTAATTTAATATTTAGAAAATTAAGTTTTTTTTGAAAAAAAGACACTTTTTAAAATGCATACAAGGATAAGAAAATAAAGCTTCTCTTTTGTCTTTTCTTTTCAACATTGACTCATTATTATCTTTAAGTTTTATGTTGAAAAGATAAAATATTTCATCATCTTCTTTTTACCTTTATTCATATTTTCATTTTTTATTCAAATATGGCAACAGCAGGTGTTAAAACTCTATGTATAACTTGTGGAAAAGACAAACTTACATATGATTGTAAAGGTTGTTTTCAGAGTTTTTGTTTAAATCATCTTAATGATCATAACAGAGAATTGGGTAAACAATTAGATGAAATTGAAGATGAAAGAAATGTTTTCCGACAAACTCTTTCTGAACAAATAATAAATCCAGAAAAACATATTTTATTTAAAGAAATTAATCAATGGGAAGATAAATCTATTTTAAAAATAAAACAAACAGCAAATGATGCAAGAGAATCATTATTAAAATATACAAATGAACATATTCAAAAGATTGAAATTGAATTTAAAAAATTAACTGAACAAATGAAAGAAATTCGAGATGAAAATGATTTTAATGAAATTAATTTAAATGAATTAAAAATTAAATTAAATCAATTAGAAAAACAACTTAATCAACCTGAAAATATTAAAATCAATGAAGATTCATCAACATTTATCAACAAAATTTCTGTTACTATCTCTTCTAGTAAATATTTAATAGATATATTATTGAAAAAATAGATCTAAAAGAAAAAATAAATGATTAACATGTATAGAAAAAGAATTAAAGAAACTATTTAAAAAAAAGCAATTAATTGCTCTGTTTTAAACTTTCTAAGACCTTGAATGAATTCTTAAAAAGAACTTGTATATTTCTAAAGAAATTTAACTAGAAAACATTATATTGATATATAATTAAATTTATTTAGATCAAATTGAACCAATATCTACATCAACTATTCACAAAACTTCTCTTCTTAATCATTCTCGTAAGTTTATTTAACATTAATCATAAATATAAAAAAAAAACAAAATTAAATTAAGATTTTACATAGAAATGTTAGATATCATAATTTCATCAAAATATACAAAATAAAAAATGTTGAGTCATAATTGATTTTATCATTTGACAGAAAAAATAATATTGAAATAAATTTTCTTTTTTTTCACTTCTCCTTAACTATTATAGATTACATTTAGTTATGTGTAAAATATTCTTTGAAAGAGTAATATTTATAAGATTAAATTATTGTTTCGAATTACCCACAGAGAAATTTTCGAGTCAAATCGTAATGGACCATAGTTTAATTCGATAAGCTTGATTGCAATCGTAGTTTCATGCACAGTTATTATTATAGGTTAACCAATATTTAAATCACCTCAAATTATGTTATCTAGGTGTTATATTTTTAATAAATAACTGTTTGACAGATCAATAAAAGGTATCTTTTGAATACTACCTATATAAAAAACCTTGATCGAGGCATGTGCACTTCTAAAGAATGTCATGCCTCGCTAAACTAAGAAATTTGTGCTATGTTGTCAATGACATTGCTGGCCCATGAAACTTGTCGAAGTTTGTCGCAGGATACTTCGAAGGACAATCTACCTGCACATTATACAAAGTTCAGGTATATATGGCCGCTCACTTCAATGAGATGTGTTGATCCAAGTTACTGATAAAAAAGCGCAGTTTTCACAAATTATCGTAGTCAAGGACCACCATGATTTCAGGCAGTTTTCAAAAAATGAATAAAAGATCTAACTTCCGTTCAACGAAACAACTATCTCGAATCACCATTTCGAATGTCAACTTTTCTCACGACTCTTGTTGATTTTTTTCTTCTATTGATAATTATGATAAAATAAAAAATAAAATATTTTTATTCGATTTTGAATATCCATTGTATAATTCAAAATGTTTTTCACAAAACCAAAAAAAAAAATCTTCAGTAGAAAATTAATTGTTAAAATTTTCTCAAAACTAGATAAACAAACAATTCAGAAAATATCTTCAAATAATATTTTATAAAATCAATCTTTTTTTAATTGAATTCATTCTATAATTGAAAAACAATTAAAAAATAAATTCTTTTTATTTTCAACACAAAATATTTTTCTAAAATCTAAATTTGTTTTTCAATAAATATTTTCATAGATTTCATTTCCTTGAACAAAATTAAATTAAATTTATTCATTTTAATTTATCACTCTTCAACTTTTTATTATTAAATAAATTTAATAATTTACATTTTTAATTAAAAATATTTTTATTTTAGAACAATTAATTATTCGAAAAAATATTTCAATTAATACAAAATGGAAACAAAATGGTATCACCATTTTAGGAGGAAATGGATGTGGTAATGGATTAAACCAATTTAATTATCCATGGGGAATCTATATTAATCATGATCAAACTATTTATATTGCTGATCAATATAATCATCGCATAATTGAATGGAAGAAAGGTGAAAGAAATGGTAAAATTGTTGCTGGTGGAAAAGGTACAGGAAATCAAAATGATCAATTGTATAATCCAACAAATGTGATCATCGATCAAAAGAGCGATTGTTTGATTATTTCTGATTGGCGGAACAAACGAATAGTTCGATGGTCTCGTTCAAATAGTAGAAATGGTGAAACAATCATCTCAAATGTTTATTGTCGGGGTTTAGTCATGGATAATAATGATTATCTTTATGTTTGTGATTATGAGAAACATGAAGTAAGAAGATGGAAAATAGGAGAAAAGAATGGAATATTAGTTGCTGGTGGAAATGGAAGAGGTGATCATCTCAATCAATTCAATTCTCCTACAAACATCTTTGTTGATCAAAATGATTCAATTTATGTATCAGATTTGGGAAATCATCGTGTAATGAAATGGATAAAAGGTGCAAAAGAAGGAATTATTGTTGCTGGTGGTCAAGGTAAAGGAAATAGTGTCAAACAATTATCCTCTCCTTATGGAATCATTATTGATCAATTCGAAACTGTCTATGTAGCAGATTTTGGGAATGATCGAGTGATGCGTTGGTACAAAGGAGCAAAAGAAGGTAATATTATTGTAGGTAGAAATGGTGAAGGGCAACAAGCAAATGAATTGAATTTTCCCACAGATTTATCATTTGATCGAGAAAATAATCTTTATGTTGTTGATTATTGGAATCATCGTGTTCAACAATTTTCGATTGATAGATGAAAATAAAATCGATTATCCTAATGATGAATTGAAAAATTTGATTTATTATTTGAATTTTTTTAAAATAAATTTTATTGTTTTTGAAAGAATATAATAAACGTATTTAGTTTGAATCTTGATTTTGACAAAATAAATATAATTTTTATATAAATAAATAATGATAAATGAGTCTTATTGAAGAATATTTGTGTTGATATAATTGTTGATTTGAAAATTGATTTATGAAAATAAATAAAATATTTATTTTTCAGAATCTTTTGAACGTCACTCCAAACTCTTTGTTCGATCTGACATTATTCATATTTTCTAAAACATTTAATTTATCTTTAATGAATTATTGGTCTATTAAATTAGAGTATAATTGTCATCTAACTTTAAAATAGTCAAATTTGAAGACAATAATTATCAACAGAGAAAAATATAGCAATCATAAAGATAACATGAAAATAATGAAGATATGATCATTAAAATAGAAAATTACAAGAATTCAGTCAAGAATTCTCTTCTTATATGAATATATTTGGTCATAGTTGATTTAATGTAATCATCTAAGTGTTAATCATGAATGTATGTCTTATAAATTCTTTTCAAGAAACTATACCTCTTGTGTATATGTTCTATGTTTATCGTCACTTTTTTTGTTGTTGTTTTATTTAGTATAAACAACAATAATAATAACAACAAACTAGTTGATTTTGATCTTTGAAAAGATCTCAACGAACGTAAAGTATGATTTATAGAAGAAGCTGGTTTTTGTAAGCCAAATGATACATGATTGATGAATGTTTATACTAAATTTTGAAACATTTTCGAAAACAAAAAGATCAAAGAAAAAAAAACTAACTTTAGAACCAGATGAATAATGACGAGAAAGACGCGAGATTATTACAATGCTTGGTTTCTTTTGTTTTATTTTACAATGATTGATTGTGAATCGATTTCTGCATTAAACGAACGAATGCTTGTATGTGGCTTCATTAAAAAAAAAGCATATATTATATTTCAAAGTAGATGACGATTCACCGCATTAATGGTTAAAATAAGACATTTATTTTACATTTGTGTATCATCCTTATATAATATTCTTTTCAATTAACTGATCAGTGTTTATTTAGAATTATACGTACATGAAAAATATGTATCAAAAAAAGAATTATGTAAATTAGTAACGAAAAAACTTTTGAATTCGATTATTGTTGGCGTCTGCTACATACAAATTTAGTTGATTATCAAGGGTCAGAGATCGAGGTCCATTAAGTGTGGTACCATTGAGATTAGAAACACCTGTAATGCCAGCAATAGTGGTTCCATTGAAATGATTATCATAGAAAAACTGAATGCGATGATTATCTCTATCAGCAACATACAAACTACCCATTGGATCCAGTATTGCATCAGTAGGATAAGAAAGGCGGGTTGGTATCGTACCTTGTATACCATTGATATCACCTGCAATGAGGCTCCAGCTATTTGTACCTAATACATATCGAACAATATTATGCGCACCATAATTCGTAATTACCAAACTATTTGTAAATAAATCCAGATATAAACCAACAGGTGAGGATACTTGTGTATTATTTGTTCCTATTCCCTGGCCACCCAACAACAATGTGCCAGAAGTAGCACCTTTTGCATATGACATTATTCGATGATTGTTAAAATCCGCTATATATAATGTATTTGTTGTTGGATGGAGAGCAATACCATACGGATTATATAATTGATTGTGAGCGGCCCCAACATTACCTACAAGATTATACAAAGACAGATTACATAGTATAGAGAGGGATAAGAGTGATAATTATTTTGTTTTCTAAATTAAGCCACAGCAAGCAGTATAATAATATTGCTTACCTGTACCAGCAACAAGTATTCCTGAAATAGCACCGTTAGGCCAGAATAGAATTCGATAATTGAGAAATTCTGAAATATGCAAGTTTCCCTCTGAGTCGATGATGATTCGTGATGGGTTGTTCAATTGATAGAGAGATGAACCAGCTGTTCCATTTCCAGCTATAGTCTGACCAGTTAAATTTTCAAACAAGAATTTTTGAATTCGATGATTATATCGATCAGCAACATAGATATTGTATGCATGATCAACGATCACCCCAAAAGGAAAATTAAGTTGATTACTTGCATTACCTTTCTGGGCGCCAATACCAGCTACAGTAATGCCTGTTGTGTTCCAACGTAGAACAGCTGTAAGATCTATAAAATAAAACAATCGTATATTTTATATCAGAATCTTCATAAACGAAGAAGAGAAGGTCATTTATTTTCATAGAACATTTAATTGAAATTGTGTTTCTCATGTAGAAAAAGAAAGCGGGTCTTACTTCGAGTTATTTTTGTCTTTGTTTTAGTTCTAATTAGAAGAACAAGTAGAATACTCATAATGCATAAAATACATATGAGAGCTATAAATATCAATCGTATCCAGTAGCGACATGTATTTCTATGATTAATAGGATAAACAAGAAAAAAAAACTATTAAACTTTCATTTAATAATATAATACTCACTTATCATTTTTTCTTCGTTTAGATTTCTGATGATAATCTATTGTCATACTTCTTCGATCTGATAAATTTTTGTTATTCTTCTATAAATTTCACACAAAAAATATTGACAAGAGAACTAATAAAACTTCTCACCTGACTGTAAAAACTGATATTATCCTAAAAAGATTCAGCATTACTTTGTTTAGTCATATATATTGCACGTGTTATTACCTTAAGATGCTTCACTTCAGGAGATGTTGATGGAAAAATTAGTTTTATTGGGCTACTAGTTTGTATAAATGATATATTCGTCATCTTGACATTTTTTCTTGTATTTTGATTTGACTATCATAAAAAAATGAAGAATAATTATAAAATACTTGATCTTCATTTTTAGAACAATCTCACCGAATGTAAAGTGTCATTTACAGAAGAAACTGCTTTTCGTAAGCCAGATGTTACATGAACGACTCTAGTTGATACTGTTTCTATCTTGGATGGATCATTAAACTAAATTTGAAAGCATTCTTGAAAGAAAAAGGATCAAAACAGGGAAAACTCACTTTACGAGGAATGGAACGATGCCGAGAGCGTCGTGAAACTATGATACTACCTAATTTTTGTTTTGATTTCATTTCAGCATCTATCTCAAGAAAAATAAAATATGATTACCTTTTGCATCAAACGAAAAAAAATCTCATATATGGCTTCATTAATAAAATTATGAATTTGATTTTTGATGTAGATGATGATTATTGACTTTATCGTTCAGTATGCATCTCGTGTTTGTAAATATACTTGTCTTTTTTTTTCACATACACAGAACTGGTTATGTTTTGTTTACTACTTTCTTTAGATCAAAAAATAATTATACGAAAAGTATGAATTAACACATGGCTATCTTTGGAGTCATGAAACGCATCGGTAAAGCAAAATTCTGTAATTATAATTTCACAATTGATTTAAGCACAATAGCTATACCATTTTTAATTTATTTTGACTATAATATCGATTGATGAAAAGCAAAAATTGCAATTAGCAGATTGTATTTATCTTTTTATTCAAGAGATAGACCAATCGGTTTGTTAATCAATTGATTCACCCTCATGCTATATCTATAGTATGTTTCTCGTAAGCGTTTTTATTGTATAGCAAAGAACAATCTGGCACATTTCTCAGAAAATATTTCAAGGCTAATATATGATTTTATTTCTAAAGAAAAAAACAATCAATTTTGCTGAAATCTAAAGAAAATAATCAAAAGTGAAACTGTCTGATAAAAGAAAAAGAATGTCATTTAATGGTGGGCGATCTCGGCATAAACATCAACGAGATCATCTGAATTTGTTAGTTCTTTGAAAGTACCACCCATTGTATTATTGATTTTTTCTAAAACATTCATTTTAGTATTACCAAGTGAAACAGTCCAAAACTGATTAATTTGTGATTTCATAGTTCCCTTTTCTGAAAGAAAGGGTTATAGGCTTCTAAAATGGGTAGGAAAAAGTCTTAAAACTTTGTTTGTCCGGTCCAATCAGGAAACAGTACGTATTATAGTGACTAATATTGACCATTTTGTGCCAAGAACAAACAAATCGAAGAATTAAGAAGATGATCAATGAAGCAGAATGAATTAATGAAGAAAGAAAAGAAACAATCAATGATAGAGATAAGTTCATTCACACTTGGCGACAACAGAACGAGCAAAATTAATGAAGCGGAAAAGAACAAATAAAGACATTCACACATGGTGTGGCTCAGTCGAACAGTTGACGTCGTTCATCGTTCACCGAGATTTGTAATGCTAATCGTGTTACATTGTTTAAATCTGAAGCAACAGATTGACTTATCGTTATATGATCTCATTTCCATTACCTTTCTCATGAATTCTTTGTTAGATTTATATGTGAAAGATGTTCTCTCTCTTCTCTCTAGGTATAAATACCTAGAGTCAATCGAACATAGATCAGTCAATCAGTCAACCAGTCAACCAGTCAAACAGTCAATCGAACTTTCAGTTCAATTGAAGTTAGATCAGTTCAGTGATTGACTCACGTACTATTACATTCTTTCTACGCATGTTAATCTTTCTATTCGTATAACTTTTATCTTATCAATAAAATATCGATTGTATACTTGGAGTAAACAATCAAACCAAACTCATTGTCAACTCAATAGTCAAGAATTCAGCAAACGAATCAGCTTTTTCGTTACAATAACTCTCCCTAAATTGGTCCAATTTAAATTTCTTATTTTCAATTTTTTTCATTTCTGAGTTTATTCTTCTTGTAAATGTTTTTATAACTACGAAAGTTCCTAACCGTTACGTATAATTAAAAAGATGTCGAAACTCTTCTTTTGGCATAGTTGTATGCATATCTATGTCAGAGAAGCGGAATCTTCCTCGTGAGTCTCCGT
>Ga0209914_1001907_pt1 | contig 18923 bp, 18 predicted proteins | sample ThiBiot_500_plan_FD_183949 | JGI IMG/M metagenome (GOLD analysis project Ga0209914, IMG submission 183949) | Wastewater bioreactor microbial communities from Cape Town, South Africa - Thiocy_cont_500_plan (SPAdes) | ecosystem: Engineered > Bioreactor > Thiocyanate-remediating > Anaerobic-Aerobic...
GTTCAACAAATGCTTATCTTCGACAATTCAGTCAAGTTAAAATAGCACATCGATCTATCTCAATCACTGTCATTTGCTGTTTGTTAATTGCTATTCATTTAGCTATCTATCTTAATCTTGTACCAGGAGGTGGATGTGGATTAACAAATACAGTAGCATCAATATACAACAGCTTGTATACAATGTTGACTGTATCGATTTTGATCCCAGTATCGATGTTTGTATTATCAATTTTAACATTTTATCATTTGTGTTAGGTTTATGTTGATTGATGTAGCTCGTCGAGTCCGTTTTATTTCTCTCCTTTCGATCACAAACAACAACACACAACACGCCGATACACCAAAAACCGTCCAGTACCGGACCACACAAGAGAGCAGAGAGAAAAGAGAGAGAGAAGGAGAAGAGTGACTGAGTGTGACTGAAGTGTGTCTGCCCGTGATCCGAACAACATCACCGAAATATATAGTTTTCAATAGACTATAGAGGAAGAGACAAGATTGACGAGAAGGAAGGTGAAGGGAGACGAATGTAGAACGACATAGGTAGATGTCGTTCTTACCTAACACCTCCCCCCATACACAAAATTAACACCGAATTGAAACAAACTGATCCAAAAAAAAATAACTGACCAAAATTTCCGAAATACAATCCAACCAAATAGTACCACCTGAGAGAAAAAAAAGAAAACTAGAACACAATCAAAACGAGAGAAAAGAGAAAAGAAGAAGAAAAGAAAAAATAAAACAGTTATTCGAAGATGTCCATTGGCAATAATTGATCGAGTTCGTTTTGTTGTTGTTCGCTCTTGACCGATATGTACAGATACGTTCCAACGGGATTAATATTTTCCACTGATATGTTCATATCTCCTAATATCCGTTTCGCCGATCCCACATCCATATTCAGTGATCTAATCACTTCAAATCGATATCGATTTTTTCGATGACGAATGCTTGATTTTTGATTTCTTCGTTGTTTTGCTTCAGTTGATCGTTTGTTTTTTCTTTTTCTTTTTCTTTCCGTTGTTGTTGTCGTTGTTATTTGTTGATTGACTTGACTTGTCGTATGTTCAGCTACTTGTTCTTCATGTTGGTTCATTTCAGATTCTGGAGATTCATTTGATTTCACTTGTTGTTGTTGTTGTTCGACTTGTTCGATCACTTGTTGTTGATTACATGCTGGATTGTTTACTAATACGATTTCATCGTCCAATAACATTATTGAGGCCACCGTTTCGTTTTCGGTGTTCGTCGTTCCCTTGTCAATAGATGAGTATCTTTGGAATGTGTATCGATCATTTCGTTCATGACCTGACTCACTCTCCTCCGACAACTCCTCCACTAACACTTGAACGACGTTTTTCACCTTTTTCACCACCCCAACTTCTTGTTGCCATTTTAAGAAGAAGTTCTTCATTTCTTCAGTTGTTTGTTGTTGTTGTTGTTGTTGATTCGATTGATAATGACGATAGATGAACATCATAAGATCGAACATCGATAAACAATCGAAAGTTGCATATTTGACGAGAAGTTGTTGTTCCATTGATAAACCTTCTAACCCTTGTGACCAATTTTGTCGTGTTTCTTTTTTCGATAAATATTTATGTAATGTGTAAATAACAGCATCTTGTAAGCTCCATTCGTTGTTCTTCGATTTTTTCATTTGATTGAGACTAACATGAGAGACAAGTTGTGCCACAATTGATTGACTGAATTGTTTGATTGGAGAGGGATCTCTTCCTAATGCATAGTCGAACCATTTTTTAAAAATGGCTTGAAGATTGACTTCTTGCACTTTGGTTTGAGACGGGATCATTGAATGACTCACGAAATATTTTAATTCGGCTTCTAAAGATCCCCAGATGAACATGATAATCGACGATGTAAACAAATGGTGCAGCATTTGTTTGACGATGACAAATTGGGGGTTTGACAATTCTTCGATTTGTCTCACTTCGATAAGAAAAACCATGAATGAATGTTCATCTTTGTTTGGAATCATAAGTTGAATTAAAGCGCCCTTGTTCGTGTTCCTATCTCCTTCCGTGTCGCAGATACACCAAGACATTTCTTCAATCATTGTTTTGTAATTTGCCAATTCAGCTTCAGTTGTATTTTTATTGATAAAATTAATCGAATAGACTGCTGCTGGTTCATATGGAGCGAATAACGTTGAATAAATTCGTTCCTTTTTTCGTTTTTGTTCGAATTTCTCTCTGTTTTTTATCTGTTTTTTGTTCAGCTTCGTTCGATTTTGATCGGACATTTTCTTACAATTCATTTTGTTTTTTGTTTTGGCAGAAAAAAGAAAACCAAATAACAAGTAAACAGTACTCGTACCAAAAGAAAAGTTCAAATAACAGCTGTGATGAGGGAAAAAAACAGGGAGAAACAACACTAACCAACCAGAAATAGAGATTCTTACAATTCACAGTTTGTTTTTTGTTTTGACAAAAAAGAAAACCAAATAAACAAGCATACAACTCGTACCGAGAGAAAGGTTGAAATAACAACTGTGATGAGGAGGAAAAAGAAAGAAACAACACGAACCAAACGAAAATAGAGAGAGAAAAGACAAGGAAAAGAGAAAAACTGATACAGACGAAAAAACAAACACGACAAAGAGAAAGAAACTCGATTGAGATCAATCGACAATCAAATTTACAACAAATGTGATAGTTGAAAAGCTGACTAGAGTTATTAAAAGGCAAATAAAGTTCCAAATAGTCGATACCCAGCTTTCTTCTAACACTATTTGATATTATATGTCACCAATCGTTGATTTCGAATTTTTCATAAATTAATTTTGTATAGATGGCAGTCGAATCTGGATTTTATTTATTTATTTATTTTTTTAATTAAACGTTATCTTTCGTAATTGACTAACATGAGCTTGTATCACCTGTTTTGATTCGATTTCTTGAATCAAATAATTTGGATGATGTTCTTCGATAACCTCCATAATATCCGAATAAATAGGTTCTAATTTCGCATGTTGAGAAGGAATTCGTTTCAACACAAATTCTCCGATTGAATATTGAACTTCTGGACGATTTTTATCATATCGTTTCTTGTAATATTCTTGTTGTTTTCGAATGTTAATCGATGCTTGTTGTTGATAGAGTTGCAGAGTTTCTCGTAGATGATTGAAATAATCGTTTGGCTTTGAGAACTTGTAAACATTTGAACTGGATTCTGCTGGTAATTGTGGATCTCGTCCGAATAATAATTGAAACGGTGAGTATTTCGTCGTCGAATGCTGACCGGTGTTGTACGCGAATAAGATCGAATTTAAATGTACATCCCAATTGTTCACATTTTTATCTGTTAATTTTGCTAATTGACGTTCAAAAGTTGAATTAAATCTTTCGATGACGCCATTGGTTTGTGGATGATAAGGAGTTGATTTGATGTGATTACAACCTAATAACTTCGTAAATGCTTCCATCAATTCGTTGCAAAAATGTGTGCCTCTATCGGATAAAATTCTTCTTGGCACTCCATGAATACAAATTAAATTTTCATATAAAGCTTTTGCCGTTGTTTGTGCTGTTTGATTTGGCACTGGAATGGCAATGACCCATTTAGTAAAGTAATCAGAAATTGCCAAAATGTATTTGTTTTCATCAGGTGTTCTTGGGTATGGGCCTGAATAATCAATTCCAATTAACTGAAAAGGTCCACTTGGTGTTTTCACAGGATGTAATAAACCAGGAGGTTTGTTTCGATCGACATTGAATTGTTGGCATTTTATACAAGATTGAATATAATTCCTAATGTCTGTCTTCATATCCGGCCACCAGTATTTATCCTTTATTTTCCACCATGTCCTACGAAAGCCAAAATGACCGGACCACGGAGCATCATGATAAGCACTTAATAATTGTTTGACCATCGATGCTGGAATATAAAGTAATTTCTTCTCGAATATGCCCGCATGCATGATTTTGTATAATATTCCATTATCAAGACAATACGTCTTTTTCTTCGAAGTTGTTTGAATTTCTAAAACTTTTGTTTGATATAATTTGTCCGCCTCTTGTGCCTCTTTAATCATCGATATGTCAAACTCATGACCTTCCTCTCGAGGAGGTTGATCATCTACTGACAAATCTTCATTTTCCGACGTATTCGTATCCGAAAACGATGTTGGATCATTTACTCTTGTTTGTGCGCGTGTTACTACTGCCCCTAATGTGCCGTGTTTTGCATTGGTATTATTATTTGTTGTTGATTTCGTTGCGAGGTCTTGATTCATAGGAATAAACCCGAATTCTGGATCTATAAATTCGTCATCATCTTCTGTTTGATAAGGATATCGACTAAGATAATCAGCCATACAATTACATTTTCCGGATATGTGTCTGATTTCCTTGACATTGTATTGTTGAAGAATTAATGATATGCGATCGACACGTCTGTTATTCGATGATTTTCTATGCATATCTCGTAATGGACAATGATCCGTTTGAATAATAAATTCGTGCGCTTGTAGATAAGATTTCATACGAATGACACAATAATAAATTGCTAAAGCTTCTTTTTCTATTGTGGGCCATTTTCTTTGAGGTTTTGGTAACATTTGTGAATGAAAATAAATATTTTTTCTTTCGCCATTGCTTTCTTGATATAAGACACCACCGATACAATAATCTGATGCGTCTGTCGCCAGTATTAATGGACTATTTGTGTCAGGATAATTTAAAAGTAATGGTTCACTAATAAGCATACTTTTTAATGTATCGAATGCTTGACGTTGTGGTGTTTCCCATCTAAAATTTCGCATATTCTTCCGAGTTAAGTTTGTAACCGCGAGAATTGGTGCCGCTACTTTCGTATAATCTTTAATGTATTTACGATAATAACCAATACCACCAATGAAAGCATTCGCTTCCTTCAAATTTTTTGGTTGAGGGAGATTGAGAATTTTTTCGATTCGATCGTGAAGTGGTGTTGTACCATTGGAATTGATTGTGTGACCAAGATAGTTGATAGTTGTTCGAATGAATTCACATTTGTCCGTGTTTAGCTGGAATTTATGTTGATTGAGAATCGATAGAACTCGATGAAGATGTTGAAGATGTTGATTGAAATTGTGAGAGAAGATTAGCACATCATCGAGATACACGAAGCAAAATTGTTTGCATGGTAATAGTAAATCGGACATAATACGCTGGAAAGATGGTGGACTATTGCGTAAACCTTGTGCTAATACATTAAACTCATATAACCCATGCGTGGTGATGAACGCCGTTTTATGTCGATCCGATTCCTGAATTGGAATTTGAAAATACCCTGCACGTAAATCAAGTTTTGAATAGAATTTATAACCAGCAACATATTGTAGTGCTTGTTCGAGACGTGGTAACGGATACTTATCTGGAATTGTAATATTATTGAGTTTTCGATAATCTACGACGAATCGATATGTTCCATCACGTTTCTTGATCAACAGTATAGGAGCTGAATATTGAGATCGTGATGCTCGAATTTGTTTGTTCTTTAACATTTCTTGAATTATGTCGAACATTGCTTGTTCTTTTTCTGATGTTTGAGGATATGGTCGTGATGTTGTTGGTGGATAATCACCTGTACAAATAACATGAGCTTGAGGTGTTTCAGCTATTGTTACTGTTGTTGAATTAAATAATTGATGATGTTTCATAATCACTTCCTTCGCTTGTATAATTTGTTGTTCCGTTTCCAAATGTTTAATCAATTTTTCGATGTTCTCTCTACTGTTCGATGATAATTCGTTGATTGTGCTTCGATTTGTTTCTTGTTGTTTAACTCTATTTACAATACTAGATACTATTGTTGTTGTTGCCAATGGTACTGCTGTTCCGACAATTATATTTGACTCAAGGAAACATGTAAATGATGTTGGATTATAAATTGAAATCCAAGCTTGATAATCAGACACCGAAATTAGAGCATTTGGACACATTAATTGTTTGTGGTAAATGAGGTGATATGCCGGTGAAAATAAGAATTGTCCGGCGCGTACTTGAGTGTATATTAAAATTTGTTTCTCTTCATAGGGCTTGATCCATGTTCGTTGATATAAACGACATAATTGTTTCTTTTCACTGAGTTGATTATTCATAGGAATTATAAGTGTGTGTTCGGGTGTGTGAATTTCGATCTGTTGATCCTGCATGTCCAACTTGACTCGATATTTTGTAATGTAATCCATGCCCAAGATGCAATCAGTACATAAGGTATTAACTACCGCCGCGTTGATTTTCGTTTTAACATTATTAAACTGAATGATTATTTCAACTACACCAATGATATTAAATGTGGTAGATCCATCTGCCATCACGTACTGTTTTTCATTTATGTTAATCTCTTGATGTTCAGTTCGATCTAATGCAGCTTTAGAAATAAATGATGTTGTAGCACCCGAATCGAACATTGTTTTCATAGAAACATTATTGACTTTGGCTAAAATAATGATTGGCGATGGTTTTTTACAAATTAATGTGGAGACATTGCCATCAATCAATGGCTCCACTCTCGAAAATGTGGGCAATTTCTGTAAAAATGACTCGGGTCGCCACACTGATAACATGCATATGTCCTTTTTGGAGGACCTTGACGTTCAAATGTCACAGGTGTTGTTTGTTGTGATTGTTGATTTGACTGCTGGTTTGTTTGTTGTGATTGTTGATTTGACTGTTGGTTTGTTTGTTGAAAATTATTCGTTCGAACATTATTTGTAGATTTAATTTCTCGAGTATTTGTACTGACCGATGTTGGCTCGTTTGATTTTTGTTGGATATTTGAATCTTGAGTATTCATTCTTTCATCTAATGATTTTAATTCCTCTACTTTCTGAGCATAAGCCAAAAACTCTTCAGTATTTGCAGGGTTTTTTAACAACACATCAAAACGTAACGAAGGTTTTAATCCATCTTTTAAATACTGCAATTTTGTATTATCATTCATAACAAAATTGACTTCTTTACATAATTTCATAATCTCGAAATAATATTGACGAACATCTTGATTTAAACCTTGTTTGTAATTTCGTAGTCGATTAAAAGAAATATCAGCCTTTCCCGACGATTCGAACGTAGTGAGAATCTTTAGCACAAACGACGTCCATGTATGAATTGATTGATCGTAAAACCATTCTCGAGCATCGGCTTCTAAACAAGTTGGCACGAGAGATAATTTCTCGCTATCGGTTAATTTAAATGTATTCATTGTTCGCTCCGTTTCACTCAACCATTTCGAGACATTTTGCTTAGAACGTCCACTAAATTTCTGTAATTTTTCCAAACTATTAATGATCATTTGTGTTTTTAATGATTCCATCACTTCCAATTGTTGTTGCATAGCTTGATCTTGAAGTGGCCGTGATGGAGGTTCTTGATTTCGTTCTCCTTTTCCGTATCGTTCGAGAATTCCTTGAATAACATCGTCAAATGTTGGCATATGACGTTTGTTTTTGAAATACCACATACGTGCATCGCCAATTAATAGACTTGAAATAGATTTATAACGCTTATTGATAGAGAGTTTAAACTTGTCAAATTCTGCAAGAATGTATCGCACCCATTCTTCCACATCACCATCTCCACTAAACTTTTCGATTTCGGGTTGACCAGCTAGAGGATCATCTGACTCATGACCATCCACTTTACCCTTCTTCGATTTTTTTGTGGGAGAGGTGTTTGGTGTAACTAAATCTTGTATGGGCGAATTGCTTCTTTGTACTTGGGTTTGATCAGCCATTTCGTCTTGTTCGTTTTCATTATTGATTTGTGAATCTAATCCTTGCCCATCTGATTCTTGAAGATCTTCATTAATTTGTTGTTCCGCTCTTTTAGCACTTCTCGTAATCATGCGGGACATTTTTCTTCTTCTCTTCTTCTTCTTGCCACGCGGGACTTTTAACAATAATGTAAATTAAACGATGATAATAACTACAAAAATTTTTTAATTCAATTTTCCCGGCCAGTGCACCATTGTTAGGTTTATGTTGATTGATGTAGCTCGTCGAGTCCGTTTTATTTCTCTCCTTTCGATCACAAACAACAACACACAACACGCCGATACACCAAAAACCGTCCAGTACCGGACCACACAAGAGAGCAGAGAGAAAAGAGAGAGAGAAGGAGAAGAGTGACTGAGTGTGACTGAAGTGTGTCTGCCCGTGATCCGAACAACATCACCGAAATATATAGTTTTCAATAGACTATAGAGGAAGAGACAAGATTGACGAGAAGGAAGGTGAAGGGAGACGAATGTAGAACGACATAGGTAGATGTCGTTCTTACCTAACAATTTGAAGCAGAGACAAAATCAACGACGTCGAATGCAACAACAACGATCTACAAATCAAGAAATTACTCGTGATCAAAAAATTTTTTTTGTTCTTATGATGCAATTAAGTCTGTATTTTATATCAACAGTTCTCTATGCTCCAACATTTGCCTATGATGTGATTACTCGTTACACTGTCAAATCATTCGAACGACAGGCTATCGAAGATTTTATAGCATCATTATCTTTGTCTCTCATTTATTTGTATCCTGCCTTGTCATTTTTTGCATTTACTCTCTCATCGAAAAGTTTTCGTCAAGAACTGAGCAAATTATATCATCTACCATTCATTTTCTGTTTACGAAAAACACAGATTGAACCAATACGAACATAATACGTATATTTAATTCTTTGTTTTGTTCTTCTTTCATTCACACTTAATGAGCTCTGAAAGCATAATTTAAAGTTTCGTTAGTCTGTCGTAATTGCAACCGAGTAGGATGAATAATATTTCTTCTGTTTGTTTGCGAAAATAAATTCTTAAGTTCATTACGAAATCGTGGACCAGAAAGTGTATAGATATAAAATCCAAGAACAGGATTCATGTAGTACATCATTCGAGAAACATTAAAACAAAAATCATAGATCGTTGAACCAGTTGACGAGAATTGATATTTAAGTACTGTTATACCGATTGCGCTAAACATATTGATGAGTGCCCAAGGAGCAACAATGATCGTTGCGATGGTTACTTGACATAATAACATCACAATCAATTGACGATCATTGGAATGCAAATGCCCACGAGTTGTACTATTGTCTTGAATATTTCGACGTCGATGAATCGCACGAACATTGACTATTGTCAGAATACCAAAAATACTCATGAGTATAAGAGGTAATAGGCAAGAGATAATCGGAACGAAGATATTGAAAAAAACTAAATATTCGTCCGGCAAAATCGTACATATTGCTATACCAGATATAATTGTAGTTTGAGCAAAAACTATAACATGTATATTGATCAAAAACATAACTATTGTGATGAGAATGATGAGTTTTCGTGCAACGGATAGTGTACTCAATTGCCGAAGATGAACTTGATGTGAACTCGAAAAATATCGATCAAGACAAGCAAGTACAATAAACCAGAGAGCAAGACTAAGAGCAGGATAAATTAGAAGATAACGTATTTTACACCAGATAGGATTTGTTGCTGATGGATCGATATTCCAACTAGTTGCAAGATAACGTGTTAGTAAAGCCACATACATAACAACAAAATTAACGATTGAACCAGCTAGAAAATATAAACTACACGAATTTTTACGCAATGAACGACGTGTAAATATGATAATATTGAAAAAATTGCCAATCGTTCCAAGAACAAGTATAATTATTGGACCTAGACGATTGATCCAAAAAGCAATGTTATTTAGTACTTCAATGAGATTACTGTTTAGACTCGACATAATCGCAACATGAATGACTTCAATGTTTTTTTTAATCTTTCAACTGACGTTTTTAAAGCCAAATAAATGAAATTGCTTTCTTTTTTTATGGATTTTCATATCTGCACATCTAAGGATAAAACGAAGAAGATTATGTTATACTCTTTCTTCTTTCATAAATAAATCTTTTCAATCAATTCATTATTTCTAGATCATACTACGAAGTATGAAATTTATAGACAAATGCTTTTGACATTTGCAATTTACATTTACGGTCAAATTTTACTCATAATTGATATCTGGATATGATCTCTAAAAGTAAGTCAACACCATTTCGTTTATAATTAGAACATGAGTAGGTTGTTCTGTAATATATACTATATAAACAGAAAAATAAAAAGAAATTTTTATTCTTTTTCATAGAATTAATAACATGTCCGCATTGGTATTGACGCTAACAAACATTGTCTATCAAACATCACGATATGGTCTTTCAACATTATTTGCATTGGGTATTCTTGGCTCTATTCTAAATATTATTCTCTTTTCAAGAAAACAATTAAGACAAATATCTTGTTGTACATGTATGTATAACAATTTCAAACATTTATTCGAAAAAAAAAACACTTCAATTCTAGATTTTCTTGCTGCATCATGTGCCAATATTGTTTCATTATCTTGGGGTATCATTCCAACATTATACTCTCTTAATAATGTTTATCCTGGTTCTTATTCATTAGCTTTTTGCAAAATACAAGGTTATCTCACTCATACAAGTTTACAAATGACACGAGTCTTTCTTGTTTTGGCTTGTTTCGATCGATTTGCATTGAGTTCAACAAATGCTTATCTTCGACAATTCAGTCAAGTTAAAATAGCACATCGATCTATCTCAATCACTGTCATTTGCTGTTTGTTAATTGCTATTCATTTAGCTATCTATCTTAATCTTGTACCAGGTGGATGTGGATTAACAAATACAGTAGCATCAATATACAACAGTTTGTATACAATGTTGACTGTATCGATTTTGATCCCAGTATCGATGTTTGTATTATCAATTTTAACATTTTATCATTTGAAGCAGAGACAAAATCAACGACGTCAAATGCAACAACAACGATCTACAAATCAAGAAATTACTCGTGATCAAAAAATTTTTTTTGTTCTTATGATGCAATTAAGTCTGTATTTTATATCAACAGTTCTCTATGCTCCAGCATTTATCTATGGACTAGCGACTGCTAATGTTATCAAATCATTCGAACGACAAATTATTGAAAGTTTCATTGGAGGACTCTCGGTAACGCTTATTTATTTATATCCTGCCTTGTCATTTTTTGCATTTACGCTTGCATCGAAGAGTTTTCGTCTGGAATTAAGAAAACTATTGCGAATAACAATGTCGTATCGTTTACAACGAATACGAATCGAACCAGAATATCTACAAAATACAACAAATAAAACGAATATTACTACGAATCGACCACTACCGACATTCTAATGTAAAATATGTATATTGAACACTAGCGCCACTAAGAAAAACCCATTTTGCTTGTAGCATTCTATTGAACACTTGTAATGAACCAATAGGTTTTCTACATTTTTAACTTTTTCTCTTTCAATAAATACGTTCGTGCTATCTTGTTTATTTCATTTGAAAAAAAAGATTATGCTTGTGCCAAAAGGCAAATCATCCAAAGAAAATTTGGAGTGTCGCATTTGTGGTGATATTGCACGTGGTTTAAATTTCAATGTGATGTCATGCATGTCTTGTAAGGCATTTTTTCGTAGAAATGCTTTTAAGAATCCTGTTTGTATATTCGGCAATAAATGTTCAATAACAAAACACACACGTTTCAGTTGTTTGGCGTGTCGTTTAAAAAAATGTTTGGAACTCGGCATGAATTCCGATTTAATTCGAGTCCTTCCAAAATCTAGGTCAATTCAGAGACCAACACAACAAATTGCACTACTAACAGTAAACATTTTCATGTACAATTTAGAAAAAAAAAACTAAAATTTAATATTTTTGTTTCTTTAGCCAAAACCGCTCAGTCTTCTGCGAAATGATCGATCGACTTTATCAACACAAGAATGGAATCTTGTATCCAATTGTATTCAAATATTCGACAATCAAAATATACGTGAACAATTTGATAATTATTTCAACTATTTACATTCATTACCTGCTAAATTACGGTCACGGAGAGCAGATTTGGAACAAGCATTCGGCCAATTCTATTACGGTATTCAAACATTAATTGAACGTACACCAGATTTTCATACTCTCTCTACACAAGCTCGTCGAGTTGTTGCACAACATAATCTTTATTTAACAGGCTCCATCAATGGTCAATTTCTGTGTCGCGAATGGGATTTATATAACAATCTATTTTTTTCCAATGCATGCGCTGCTCACTATGGTCCACAAACTCTACCGGAATCTCAACGTATTTCATCACGTTGTGATTCAAATGGCAATTTAGTTAAAATATTTATATTTGCTATTCTATTTTCGAGTAATATTTCACTGGTTATGTATAATAAAGAAGAATCTATTATTTCATCTGAAGAAAATTCACTTAATCTCATGCGAATTCAAAATACTTACGTTACAATATTATGGAAATATTTCATTTACTTATATGATTATAAACAAGCTGTGATACGATATGCTAATCTCGTGAGATATTTACTTGCTGTCTTTAGACAGATAGAAATGATGACATTGACACAAAATATTCCGCATGATCAGTTGATTGAAACTATTACAACAAAAGTCGAACAGAAATTAGTTGTAGAAGATTGATTTTTAGTTCTTTTTATTTCTCAAATAAACGGTTTGTAAATAGAAATTACAAGAGACAATATATAAATATGGATGTTATGAAAATGTTGTTCACTTTGATTTGGTATAGTTGGTGATCCGATTGTTGTTTGATTAGTAGTCGTTGAAGTCGTACTTGAAATTGTTGATGATAATGGTTCTTCAGTTGTAAGACTAGATGTTGTTTCTTCTGTTAATTCAATTGTAAGACTAGATGTTGTTTCTTCTGTTAATTCAGTTGTTTCATATAACATGATCGGTATCATTGATATATTGTGTATTGATTCCCGAAGAATTGCCCATAATGAAATCGTATTTCCAGGTTGATTGCATTTATCATAGTTGCAAATAAAAGAAATTTCATCCGTATTTTTCATCGTAGTCAATTCTAAAGTTGACAGTATTTTAAATTTAACTTCATTGTGTTCATCGGTTGAACACGTGAGATTCATTGAACTCTTTACATCCGTCGAATATACAAAATTTCCAAAACAATGTTTAGTAGAACATGGAGTCGTTACTATAGGATTAAGATGACATACATCTAAAATTAAAGAAATAATTTGAAAAAAAACACAAAATACAAGTATTTGTGATATCTTACTTGCTTCACTTTTATCTTTTCGAATAATATTCATAATTGTTTGTTCAAATTCTGTCTCATTCCATGTAATAAACCAAGGAATCATTTTTTTAAGAAAATCTCCATCACATGCATATCCTTCACATGCGTATGACATAACATTAATAGTACGAACAATATCATTATTACTTGTCATTAATGTGCTCCATTGAACTTTTTGACTCAACAATGGAACAGATTGAAGAGACTCAGTTAATTTAATAATCAATAGATTTTCTGAATAATCAATTGTCATTTCTAGACTACATACCTTACTATCACCGATTAATGTAATCGAAAGTTCGTCAATGTCATTTACGATTTGAAACCAATTGGTATCACTCAACGGAATGTCCCATTGTGTTCGACTATCCAAACTTAAGCAAAACATTTGACCATACGAAACATTGTATAATATCAAGAGAATATATGAAAAAAATAAAACTTTCATTTTATTGTATAAATGATTTCTATGCTAGCATTTATAACTATAAATGCAAAAAAAAATATCTGAACAGATTAATTAAATATGCTCTTAAAATCGAGAATAAACATTTCGGAATGAGCATATATTTTGTGAATTGATTTTTAGCGGCATCTATTTCTTATGACATTGAAAGGCATCATACGTTAAATGATAGAATTTTTATTTGTTCTGAAAGTTCAAATCCTGGAACATGAAGAGAAAAAGAAACGCGCTTTGACGTTTTGTTTTTTCTTCTTTATATTATTTTATACTTTCGTAATTCTCATTTTAAAAATAATTCATGACTCAAACAGTAAATGTAGCAGATATTACTATTGACACTGATGATCTTATATGTCCTATAACTCTTGATCTTTTTCATGATCCCGTTCGTGCTCAAGATGGACATGTTTACGAACGACAAGCTATTACACAATGGATACAAGAACATGGTACAAGTCCTTTTACTCGACAACCATTGGAAGTCGATCAATTGCAACCCGATGAACAATTGAAATCTCTTGCTAAACAGCGAAGAAATTCAACAGTTTCGTACAATGTTCAAAAGAATCTTGTTACTCTTCCACTTCGTCCATTAATCAAACGCATACATATGCCAAATCGAATAATTACAATGAATCGATTGAAAACTTGTTTATTTCACTCGATTTATTGTAAGATCGGTTTAGTTTTACTTATTTTGGGAGTTATTTTTGGTTTTATTTTTGGAATCATGCAGACAGATCGATCTCCAAATAATACAACATCATCACCAACTTCATCATTCGATATTATTACTCGTTATTCCAGTAAATTAACAATCAATAGTTCGTTATTTAATCGGCCAGATAGAGTTCTCAAACAATATTATTACAAGGCTATTCCATTGATGATACCATCGACGAATTACTATCGATTTCGAAGTATTAGTAATATTGATATGTATGGTTATTTATATACTTCAAATTTTAATGCTTCAAACTCACAAAATTCATTGCTCATATCTAATGATGATAGTGGTGGTTTTCAACAGTTTCTTATGTCAATCTTACTCGCAGTTGGTAACTACACTTTAGTAGCTACAACATATTCTCCAAATGTTACTGGGAATTTCTCAATTCTTGTTCAAGGTCCAACAAATATTACTTTTTATTAAAATGAAACAAATCCGCATAATTGATAAAGTCTATTATGCCCATCTGTATATTTATAATAACAAACACGTATCAAAAATAATATTATTCAAATCTGTCCTTTTTATTATTATTTTTTTCAGTGAAATAAATATTGTTGACAACATAAAAAGTTTTAAAGTCAATATAAAGTTTGTACAGATAGATAAAGCTAAAATAAGCATACATCAAATATCATTGAGAGATGTCATTTATATTTTTTATTGTAGTTCAAATAGAAGCTGCACAAATAAATACGGATGACAACCAAGAGACAAAATTGTTAAGTTTATGTTGATTATATTAGATTAATAAAGCAAAACGAATCGAATCAATAAAATGTAGAATATTGCTACATGAATTGTATCTTTGAATCCACTATTTCCTTGCGAATTAGTTGTTGATTTCGAGGTTGCAGTCGTCGTAGTTGTAGTTGTTGAGTTTAACACTGTAATGGTCGTCGTAGTAGTTGTTGTTTCTACTTCTTCTGATTCTTCACTCCTCTTGTAGGGGTTGATTGTTTTTAAAACATCATTAATTTGATAGTGAACATCGAATTTACTTATTATATTTGCGAAATTGCTTTGGTTATTACAACGATTATAATTACAACTAAACATTAATATTTCTTCGTTGTCCCTTGATTGTAAATCAAGATATAATGTATAATAAATTCCTATGTATTCGTTGTTTATACAATCTCGTTCAACTTCATATTCTTGGTATTGTCGAGACAGTTGTGCTGCACAATTAGTACCCGTACATTGTTCAGTTGGATCCTCACTAATATAACATTGTTTAATCTCTATAAAAAATCATAATTAAACATAATATTTCGCTTTACGTAGCCGAAATGGTTTTTTTTAATGACGAACCTGTTACTTCTTTATTGTCACCAAACGCATATGGAATTACTTCGCTTGTTAAATCAACAAAATCGTTTTCAATAAACCAATTTAAAAGATGTTGAGATTCATTAAAATATATTTCTTCACAACCTTCAAATGAACATGCATATTCAAGAAAATGTACAGCGTATATGTCGGTTTTCATCTCTGCTCTAAGTGATGTATCCATTCGAATAAACTCTTCAGATAGATCATAATCGACTAAATGTTGAGTAAGCTGGATTTCTATTTCCTGGGCACCATGATTAATAAAGAACTCAGTGCGACAGAAACAATCTGATTCACCATTAGAACTCACACATTCAGTAAGATCTAAGCCATTAATTTCATCATATAGATCTGTGATACTAAATTTCGCGAATGCCAGAATTATTGGGTCTCCGTCATCAGTAGTCCGACATAAGAGAGAAAAACTACATGAAATTGTTACTAAAAATATGAGCAATACTAACCAATTCATTTCACAAATGAATGAATCAATAATGTCAGATACATATCTTTGACTAAAGAAAAAAACAGTCCTATATTGATCAATCATATGACATGACATTTTAATCTGTATTTACTTATGTCCGATGCATGTTTATGATAGGTAAATTTAAAAACAAAAGCACGTATTACATATTTACAAGAACACATAATTCATCCATATCTAATGCTCGATTGTATACACGAAACTCATCGATAGAACCTTGAAATGGACCAGGAGCAATGGATAGTGTAGGACAGTCTGTAGGTGATATAGGAATACCGGGACTATTATTAGCCAATGTCATATAAAGATTAATTCCATTTGTACTTGGAGTTAATGTTACCGAGCCGACACGTTTTGCATTGATATATAAACGTAAGAGTTTGTCATCTGTATAAGTAACAGTCACATGAGTCCATGTATTCAATGGTAACACTGAACTTCCGATGACACTAACATTTGCTGTACTACTGGTTCCTTTTTAATTGAGCAGCTAATACACCTGTATCAGTAAAACCTAATAGATCATAACAGAGAGATACATTACCTTTTCGATCTTGTGACACATGTACTAGTGTACCTCCACCTAGAACTTTCATTGGATTGACCCGGAATGATACGGAAAATGGCAAACGATTGCTTTGCATTGGTGGATAACATATTGCTTGTTGACGACAGCCATTAGCATTTATAGTGATCTTATTTGCAATACCATGTAGTAAATTGACACTACGATCCAAGAGAGGATCGAGTGTATCAAATGGAAAATAGGCATATAATGTTGCATCATTATATATTTGACAAGATATACGTGCCGTATTAGGCGAAATAATTACCTTATCCATAAGTCTATAAATTCATGAAAAATAATGATAGTTTATTTATGTTTGTGTGCTTTTACCCATTCAAATACGATGTTGAATAGTTGTAAGATGATGTGACACCAAGATATGTACGAGCATTCAATGATAATCCTTGAAATAATTCAATGTTGCCATATGAAATAGCATATGAACGACTATTGATATATAATAATTGTTGACGTGTCAACGCATTGTATACAGCAGTTACATGATACCAGTTATTATACCCGATTAAACTCGTACCAATAAATATTGATCCATTGGTTTTCATTGAATCGAATGAAAAGGTAATATGAAGATCACGAATACTTAACAATAGACATGTAGTAACATTACTATCACATTGACTGAATAAACCGTATTCAGAATAAATGATAGTATCTCGTACATAAACCCAGAGTTGAATAGTAAAACTTTGTTGTAAATTTATATTGGGAATACGAACATAGTTCGACTGAAGCATATTAAGTGAAATCGATTGACCTGTATAACTAGATAGTATCCAGATAAATCAGTTGGAGTGAAGTCAAACAAATACAAAATAGTCGCTACAAACGAACGATTTGAACTTTGAGTCGATGTATTTTTTGATAGAAAATGAATAAGAACTACTGGTAAAATAGCACAAATCATACAAAGAATTATAATTCCAATGATAATATTTGCAAGAATGATTTTCTTTTGCCGTTTTTGAAGAGTACTGAAATTAAAACAGAATGATAGATTTTTTTGTTTGGGCATAATAGAAGATTACGTTACGTGGTTTGTTCCTTAGTAGAAAACGATTTGTTGTCTGTGGCCATTTAAAATTGTTCAATAATAATTTTTGATATAAGTCTTACACGAAAAAAGACATCTATACATCAAATTTGTAATGCAATTGAAAAATACATAGAATGTACTTGAAGAAAGAGACTTTTTAATTAGATTTCGAAACCATAGACATTTTATTTTTTGTTTTCAGTATTTGCGGATTTCATAAAAACGAAAGTAACTCGCCATTTAATTCAAACAAATATAGAATATGAAAGTAAGTATTTGGTCAATAACATTGGATCCTGTCAGTGATGAAGGACCATTTGATATTCATGTTTCGCAACCATCAACGAATTGAACCGATGTTACAATTACTCTTCACGATGTTCTGGACAATCGACACTGAAGAAATAGTCAATGCTGGAAACTATTCAAAAATACGTGTATTTGCATCGGCACAAAAACCATCAGATACACCTATTGAAGAATTAATACTTATTCTTCAAAATTCGTCGATTGCTTCACCACAAAGTATTGGTGGACCATCATGGGTTTATTTTTCTGCAAGAAACTCAACGTACAAATGGTCTTAGTTATTTAGTTATCCATAAGTGGAAATATCACAAACAATACGTTCTATTTCTAATGGATTTGAAGTCCATAGTAAATATTTATCTATGAATAACATTGTGTCCCTATATCTATATATTTCTCCACCTTATTATAAACGTTTTTAATCATGTGTCAAGTACGATGAAAGATAAGAAAAACCGTTTTTTTTTAAAAACATTTCTTACATTGAATAAACGATGGTTAACAATAACATGAAATTCTTTTTTCTCGTTATTCTCTACATACATTTCATATGTATCAGTAGTCGAACAATATTTGTTTCTGAATATGGTGCATATCCAAATGATGGAATCGATGATACAAAAGCGATTCAATCAGCTATTGATGCAGCAATTCAGTCAACATTGACTACTACGATTAATTTCGGTTCAGGAATATATAATCTATCATCGACAATCGCCATCAACAATGCTACCAATCTAGCCATTACAGGACAAGGCATGAATCAAACATTTCTAGTTGGTAATGTGCCTA
>Ga0209914_1001932_pt1 | contig 18682 bp, 23 predicted proteins | sample ThiBiot_500_plan_FD_183949 | JGI IMG/M metagenome (GOLD analysis project Ga0209914, IMG submission 183949) | Wastewater bioreactor microbial communities from Cape Town, South Africa - Thiocy_cont_500_plan (SPAdes) | ecosystem: Engineered > Bioreactor > Thiocyanate-remediating > Anaerobic-Aerobic...
TTCTTCTTCGTTTTTTTTTATCAAAAGGATCTTCATTCAATTGCAAAACGAACCGAATGGATTTCGACCGACGATCGTTTTGTTCTTCGTGAAGAAATTCTTTTTCTTAAAGAGAAATTATATCATGTTTACGATGATATTTCGATTCTGTTTAATCGAAATCAACAACTTGAGAAATCAGTTCAACAACAAAAACAACAAATATCGTTGTACAAACAACAGTTCGAGTATATAGCGTCGTTTTTTTTCTTATATTATTTTAATACGAAGAAAAAACAAATGAATTTTCTCTTTTTCTTTCATAGTGATTTAAAAGGCACAGCTCGGGACATTTTAGATGATCTCAATCATCGAGTTGTTGAAGAGAAACTTCGAACATTTTTTAATAAAATTCTTTCCGAACAAAATCAAAAGTAAATTTCGTTCGTCATTATTTTCGTACAGAGAAAAAACAACGTTTGTTTTAATGATGACATAGAATTCGTTATTTTTTCTCTCTCTCTTGCGTTTTCGAGAGTTAAAAATGAAGAATAAATAAATCTATTTGTTTGCTTCTTAGTGGTTTTCACGTCAATCAAATCCTTTCGACTCCAATTAATAAATCAACGGAATTCACTTATGACAATCCAGGTGTTAAACTTCGATCGCATTCAACGAGAAATTCATCGCCAACAAAACTTCGACCGAAATCACTTTTTGTTACGCCGAATATTTTAAATGATTCGAAAATCGTATCGAATTTGCACAATCATAGAAATTCAATTTGTCTTCAAACTCGACGTTTATCGTCGACAATCGATGACGCAGATTCAACGATGACATCATCATCGTCATCTTCGTCAATTCGAACATTTCAAGTCGACAAACGAAAACAAATGAATTCATTTGTTCATGAACATGCTTTGATGACAAATGAAAGTGGAGCTGAACTTGATCAAATCTCTGATTTAACATCGAAAATGTTTACATCGGGTGATGAAGAAGATATTCGAAATAATCAAAGACATTTATCTACATCTTCTTCATCGAGTTTTCCTTCCGATGCTGAAAAGATTCAATTTCTGTAGAAGTTTCTTTTCTCTTTCTTCGTTTTTTTTTCTAATTTATTTTCTTTTATTTATTTATACATACATTTACGTACTTTTATGAGTCAAATAAATCAAAACTATGTTAGACAAATTATAGTTTTATAATATCACCGTCATTGTTCGCTTGTGACATCTATGTCAACGCTCGAGTTTCTGCATTTTGTTGAAAGATTTCTTCAAAAAAACGAAAAACAAAATAACAATTTTTATGATTTTGAAATACGAGTAAAACGAAACAGAAAAAGATTAGTAATTAATCTGAAGTCTTGTGTCTGAGCAACAGCAATCGAGAGAGTTGTTGATGTTATTTACTCATACCTGTATATTGATTCAGACTACCTTGAATGGAACTGTGTGATTTGTCAGAAAGAAAAGAAATAAAAACAATCGTAAAATGCGTCAATTAGGCAACGAAGAAAATGCTGCGCTTCTTTTACATTCCGAAAATGAAGACGAAGAAGTATTTCATCAACCGAAACCAGTTCGAACTGAACAATTTCCTGTGATTCGAAAACGTCCGAAAACTTATCATTCGTCAGGTTCTCATCCGGTCTTATGTTTTGCATTGATCTTAGGTGCGTTTGTTCTCGGTTGTATCAGTGGAGTTATTATTATACTCTATCGAATGTCTCAAGATTCTCAATTACCAATAGATTCAGCTGCAATCTCACCAACTGTCGATTTATCCGTACGAACTCAACTGTTTCAATCGATTAAATCTGCAGATTTTGTCAATCTTAATCGGTGGATTTTTTGTATAGTTTTTCTTTGTTGAAATTAATTTTTCTCTTTTTTTTTCTATAGTTCATTGGAGTCTGATGATGATTCATCTGCTAAGAAATTAATTGAAAAATGGCAAACATTCGCACCGTCACTATCGAACATAAAGAAACTTTCCTATGAAATCAATTTAGTCAAATATTCGTCAACAAAGCAACTCGAACTACTCGATGGAAAAGATAATTTAATATTCAAAATCAATGGTTTACCGGACAGAAGCTTTCGTAGTTTATCAACTCTGATTAATAAAAACGGACCAATAAATGGCAAAGCACTTTTCTATGTTAATTACGGTCGTCCAGAAGATTTCGCTTATTTAATGGCTCAAAAAATGTCATTTAATAATCAAAAAGATTCGTTTGTTATTATGCGACGTCAACCGAACGTGATTTCTCAAATCGAACAAATTCATCAAGCAATTCATTACGGTTTCGGTGGTTTGATTTTTTTCGATGACGAACCACAAGAACAAATCCCAATGACAAACGATCGACATTCATTCTTTCAAGAATGGATCAGATATTACCATGACAATCAACGTTAGTTCGATTGACATCAATCAACGACGAAATTTTAATTTTCTTTTCTTGTAGAACAAGCAACTTTTCTCGAAACTGTCTCTCTTGATAACGATCATTCGATTTCGGTTTTAACTGTTTCATTTGCTGATATTCAGAAACTATTTTCATCGTTTTCATCGGAGTCAAGTGCGTGGTTATCAACTCCTAACGAATGGAATAATAATCGACCGATGACATTGAAAGTTGGTGGATCGTTGACGAATTTGACAGTTCGGTTAACGGTGAATTATGAAGAAGAAAAAGTCAATTTACCGGTGGTGATGAGTTCGATTCGAGGAGATATTGATGCTGATCGATTTGTTATGATTGGATCGAAATTAGGAGCTCAACAGCAAAGTCAAATTCTCACAGAACTTATTCAAATATTTACAAATCAAATTCGAACTGGATGGAAACCGAAGTTTGTTCGATAAGAAAATCTTTTTTATTTAACTTTTTGTTTCGATTAGACGATCGATTCTATTCTGTGCTTGGTCAGGTTTAGATTACCATCAATATACAAGTAAAATTCGATTTAATAATAATAAAAAAAAAACGAAACAATTTTTAGTTCATCATTGGTTTTCGGATAATTCATTTACAATCAATAAAAACTTAATTTCATATCTCGATTTGGGCAATGGTATTCTTTCGAATTCAACTTTAAATCTACACGGTTCGCCATTACTCGAACAGATCGCTCATCATGCAGCTGATTCTGTTCCAAGTCCATTGGTTCATAATCATACTTGTCATCATCAAACACCTTTACCATCGTCGATGAATTCAGATCATGAAGAATCTCATCATCATCACAGTCGAAAACGAAAGGATGCCGATGATGATCAACAAATCTGTGAAGTACATAAACTATTAGATGAATGGAATCGTGCAAGTCGGAATCGATTTCATTCGAATGAGACTTTTAATATTGTTCAGCAGATGGATACTGATTCGACAGCAGCTGTATTTCAGTTAACATACGGAATTCCTTCGTTGTTAATTGAAATGACTGATGAACAAGTAAATCAATTTCTTTTTTTCCTATTCTTGTCTTTTTAATCAAACAAAAAATGCAAACAAATGAGAATTCTCCTGATGATAAATGTTAATTTAGTTTAGTTTATCAAATTCTTTCGTTTTTAACTGTTAAGTAAGACGATGCAAGTGTCTTAGTCTTTAAACTTCTTCTTCTGTGTTTGAATCATCTTTTCGAACAGTTCAAAACCCAAACTTCAATTAAATCTTATTCCTAAATTCATCGATACATTTAGAGCGTAGCCAATGATCCGTTCTATAAACGATATTCACCGATGAAGATGAACAATGAGCCAATCTCAAGTGAAGTTTACGTTGCTTATACGCAATTCATTGCTGAGATTCTCCGACAATTAATTGATCAACCATTGATCGAATTTAATTTGACAATTTATGCAAATGAAATCGATCGAAATGTTGATTCATTTATTCAAGAATTCGAAGAACCTTTTGTACATTTATCTTATCATATCGGAGATAAAGATAAAGATTTTAAACCAATGTGGAAGCAACTAACAAAAACAATTCGAAATATTCAATTACATATCGATCAAACATCTCATAACGAGTAGATTTCTGTCAAATTCATATTGATTTATTTCGATTGTTCTACCTTTTTGTGTTTAGTTTCAATCATCTTCAAACATTAAATCAACAATTAATTGATTTCGAACGTTTATTTCTTCTCAAATCTCCATTACCGGGAATGAATTCACCTGAGAAAATCTACAAGTAACAATCGTTTTTTTTCTTTTAAATTTAATTTGAATCCGTTTTCTAGACATATGTTAATTGGACCAGCATTCGGTCTAAGTCAAACAGTGACTCCATTTCCATTGTTATCGAATATTTTATACGGAATTCCTGGCGATCCACCGGGCGAATTATGCGAACAATCGAGAATGTATTCGTTAAGATTAAAAGAACAAGTTCAATTTATAAATCGAACAATTCAAGGATTCGATGGATTTTTTTGAATTTGCTTTTTGTCAGATTTTATTTTTTCTGCAAATGTGATCAAAACAAAAAAAAACTAACTTTCGAAAGATGACAGAAGAGCACAAAAAAACCCTATTTCTTCTGTTCTCTATGAAGTTGAAATCTGATTGGCTTGAGTCATAATTTACTTTTGTTGAATTGTTTTTTTTCCTTGTTCTTCCTTCACCCACTGTCGTATATAAATAAGCAACCGTTCTGAGTGTTATATTCATCTTCTATTAACATTATTCGTCGACTTTTCTAGAATATTCTCGTATTTTTATTTCAAATGGTCAAAGAAACCAAATACTACGACATTCTTGGCGTTAAACCCGACGCAACTGTTGATGAATTAAAAAAAGCCTACCGAAAATTAGCATTGAAATTACATCCAGACAAAAATCCCGACAATGATCCGGAACAATTCAAACAACTTTCTCAAGCCTATGAAGTTTTATCCGACGAAAAGAAACGAACGGTCTACGATCAATATGGCGAACAGGGCTTAAAAGAAGGCGGAGGTCCCGGCGGATTTCATGGTTCAGATCCATTCGATATTTTCAATATGTTCTTCGGTGGTGGCGGTCATCCATTCGGTGGTCGACAAGAAAATCGAGGCAAAAATCTGATTCATCAATTGTCCGTTTCATTAGAAGAACTTTACAATGGCGCTGTTAGAAAATTAGCTTTACAAAAAAGTGTTATTTGCGACAAATGCGAAGGTATCGGTGGTAAAAAAGGATCTGTTACCAAATGTGCAACATGCAAAGGCTCGGGTTTTGTCGTTCGTGTTCATCAAATCGCACCGGGCATGATTCAGCAAATGCGTGCACATTGTTCCGATTGCGAAGGACAAGGCGAACAAATCAATCCGAAAGACCGATGTAAAACTTGCGACGGCAAGAAAATCAATCGAGAAAGAAAAATCATCGAAGTTCATATTGACAAAGGCATGGAAGACGGGAAAAAAATCACGTTCTCCGGCGAAGGTGACCAAGAACCAGGACTTGAACCGGGAGATATTATTATCGTTTTGGAAGAAAAAGATCATCCGATTTTCAAACGAGATAAAACCGATTTACATATGAAAATGCAGATTACACTCACCGAAGCGTTATGTGGCTTTCAAAAAGTTGTTACAACTTTAGATAAACGGCAACTTGTTATTACAGCTTTGCCAGGTTTGTTGATCAAATTGAAATTGAACTAATCATTCGAAGGTTTTTTTGTTGTTGTTGATTTAGGCGAAATAATCAAACCGGGAGATATCAAATGTGTTCTCAATGAAGGAATGCCTGTCTACAGAAATCCATTAGAAAAAGGTCGTCTTGTTCTTCATTTCGACGTGAAATTTCCCGATAAAAACGAACTTCGACCTGAAGATCTTGCGAAATTAGAAAAATTGTTACCAACTCGAGCTGAAGTCAGCGTTCCAATGGAAGCCGAAGAATGTGTTTTAGTCGATTACGATCCTCGTCAATCATCACGTTCTCATCGTCATGATATGGACGATGATGACGATCCACGTGGCCATGGCGGACCAACACAAGTCAATTGTGCAACGCACTAAATCTACGTTTCAAATAAAAAAATATTTCATTGACTTATTATAAATAAAAACACAACTAAGTCTCAAATTGATTTGAATAACTCATTTTTGTTTATTCGGAGAATAAAAACATTGCCGAAAAATATTTTTTTTTGTGTTACGATTGGTAGTTCAGAGGAAATCGTTCGAGACCAACACTAATAGCACAATGTTTCATCAATGTATAACCACAATAGTAACGAGCTATATGTTCTTTGACGTCATTTAATTGACGCATACACGTTTTGATTGTTGTTGCTAAAGCTTCTAGAATATTCGAGAAACATAGATGAAGTCAAATCTGTCGATTCGACTTACGAATACATTGAGGATTGAATTTTCCGTTTGTTTTATTAAGACATTTGCCATATTTTCGTGGAATCATTTGTAATGCTGCAACGGTTTCATGACAAACATTGACATATTCTTGAACACGAACAGATCGTTGTAAACCCTCAAGAAAAAAATAATAAATGAACAATTCAGTTTGTTAACACACGTATCAACGAATTTACTTGATAAAATTGTTGACACGTTGCAAGTTTACAATGAAGATTATCAAGGATTTGTCCATTGATCACATACGAACTTAATAAGAACATCGCAAGAGTACATATTCGCATTTTGAATAAAAATCATTTCATTTGAATGATTATGTTCTCAGTACATTTTATTGTTTTTTCATACTTCAATTAAAGATAGAAAAGAAAAGGAATGTGCCGTTTTTTTTATCTCAAATTTCAGAAATTGTGTACGTGATAAAAAAGATCAATTACGCAAAAGATTAAAAATCCTCGATGATTTTTAGATGATCGAATATATATTCTCCGGAGATTTATTTTGATTTCCTATTGATACAACAGTTGACACTGACAATAAAAATACACTCGTTTCGTTGAATTCAATCAGGATATAAATTAATTTAGGAATCATTTATTTTAACTTAAAAAATTATTATTCAATGGAATATGATCAAGACCAAGATGAACTGCACAATATTTCATTAAAGTATAACCACAAAAATAACGAGCTTTTTTCTCAGGAACTTCTTTTAAACCGGCAATACACGTTTTGATTATTTTAGCTAAAGCATCTGAAAATTAAAAAAAAAACGATTTTCTCAATTCAAAATCCTATTGAACATACAAATGCATGGCGGATGTAATCTTCCAGTATATTGATTGACACATGTTCCGTCTTTCGATGGAATGCCTTGTAATCCATAAACGGTTTCATAACAAATGTCAACATATTTCTGATGTTCAGAATATTGTGATAAACCCTGTAGGAAATTAAAAAATGATTTTCACAATTTAAGTAAATAAAAAAAAAAGAAAAGAAAACAAATTTTACGTAATAAAAATCACGACAAGTTGGAACTTTACAATGATAATCATCAATAGCTATTCCATTAACGGAGAAAATTGTTACTGTGGAAATAATAAATAAAATAAATAAGTATTTCATTGAAATGAATATTGTTCTTTGTTTTCAATAGAAATCAATTTAAAAGGAAACTGTTCAGATCTAAACAGAATCTTTCATATTTACATATTTCGTTTGTTGTCTTTTGCTGGTATTTTTCTCTTGTATTTATCAAAAAAAACGAAAACAAATTCTACGTAGGCTAGAGAAGTATTTATTCGAATATGACTCCATGTTTTATTTATATTTTACATAAGTCAAATACTTTTTAGGCGAAAATGTCGAAGAAGAGAAGAGTAACTCAAGTTTGTCGATTATCTTCATAGTTAAAAAAGAAAGTTGTAAACGTGATGACGGCATCGGTTTAAGACGGTATTAGAAGATGCTATTGAACTATCCGATTTAGTATTTATTTATACACGTGAATCCGTTCTATTACATTCTTTTGAACGAAAGGTAAGAAGAAAAAACGTCTAAATATATTGTTAATCAGTATTAGTTGACGTCAAGAGCTGGTTGAAATGTGCTAAGACTGAGTATAACGAAGTTAATTAAGAACTTGTGGAATTTTCTCTCTCGATTATCCTTAATTCTTCTCGCATAGAATTACAAAAGAAAAGAATGACTCTTTCAAATAAATTCTATCCGTAGTCATGAAGAAAGCCCACTTGCTGACTGAATACTAACATGAATTTTTAATATCTGAGCACTTTCACGAATAGATATGTCACTGACGAACAAAAGATTAGTTTGACATCGTCTGAGGAAACTGAAACTTAGAATGTTCATCTCAATTGATGTTACAAGAGAACCATTACTTGTCAGTTAATTATTGTTTTTCAGTTATCTTAATCGGCATCCATTAGAAATCAAACTTATACTTTCCATCATGAATTATAGTTTTCAAACGGAAATAAAATCCATTCAATGACAATAAAAAAACATTTTGCTCCGAGCTAAACGTTTCTTAAGTTCAACCATGAATATGATTCACAGTGCTTTGATGATTAAATCAACTTGTTTGATGGTTATTTTAAGAAAACGTTCATCCCTCCCACGAGTACCTCGATGAATCAAAAAAACTTGAATTAAATGTTCTACTTGATGAAGAACGGTAACAATTTATTGAGAACAAAGAAACACACAAAAAAGAAGAAGAAGAAATCAGAAGAAAATGAACGATTTTTGACAAAGAATAGAGCGTCTATCAAAGAATATTTCTTATTAAATCTTTTTCGTTATCATTGTGTTTTGTTTTAATACATTGAATGTGTTTGTACTGATCTTGGTCTTTTGATTTTTTCTAAGTTTTTCATCAAAAGATCATGAACACTTGTCTAAAATTGAAAATCAAATATTTGAATTTAAAGAAAAATTGTTGTTGTTGGTTTTTTTTTCGTTTACATAATGATTACGAAGTTCTAATGCAATAAAACGCATTGAAACAAATTGTTTTTCATCTAATGATTGAACACTTCGACGATAATCATCGACATGAGGATATTTAGCGACTTTTTTAACTAATTCTCCACGAGATATCAAATATTTATAAGTTAAATCAAGATATTGTGTAACATCATTTTCTAATGTTCGAATTTCTGCTAATGAATCCTAAATTATTCTCTCATGTTTTATTCATGATTGACGTAATTCTTTTCAAATGAATTTACCTCTTGTATACTAACACCGAAATTATTTCCATCTTCAACTTTAGGAATCATCAATTGAATCCACAATTTAATAATTGCAATCTAAATTCGAATTTTAAAACAAAACAATTTCTAATTTGTCAATGTTACACTATCGAGAAAATGAAAAATATATGGTTTCAGTTTCTCTTCTAAGATTGTGATCAATGGATTCGAAGGCACAATCCCATGAAATACATAAACAGGTGTTCCAGTGTTAGATGTACTTTCTGGCGATGTCATTTGATTTCCATCGATTGCTTCTGTTTTACGTCTTTTCACTGTTGAACTTGGACGGTCCTTCATTTTATCAAAAATATGAAAAAGTGAGAATTTTCTTTTTTGAAAATTTACATCTGCTGAATTGACATTATTCGTATGTGCGAGAATATCATCAGCCGTTGGCAAACGAATTTCTGCACGAACTTTAGTGACTTCACTGAACGATAAGACGGGGCTCTAGTTTGAAGAAGAAGAAAAGAATTTATTGGTTTGTTTGTCTTTTTGTTAAATAAATGTCACCGAAACGAGTTGATCGAGTTCAAGAGCTTTTTCAGGAAATTCAACACGAATTAAATGTTCAGCAGAAACCTTTATCTTAGCTGAATAATCATCCATTATTCTTTTTTCTTAAATCAAAATCTAAAATTCAAAAGAACTCTTTTATTTTACTTAAACAAGAAACAGAAGCCAATTACTATTTATTACGAAAGTTAAACTGACAAATAATTACTATTAGATAAGTGAGAAAGAGACAAGTCTTAAAAAAGAGTAAATAATTGATAAAATGGTTTTTGTTTTTGTTCGGAGTTTAAATTCGAAATAAACTTGTGAAGTTTCCAAGTTAAAGATTTCAAATGATTGTCATTCGAAGTTTTCTTCGACAGATAATCAATTAAACATTCGAGAAGTAATTGAAAATCTTCAATTGTCGTCAATGTAAATGACGATGATAACGATTGAAGAATCATTTGACGCATCAATGGACGTTTTACATAAGACCAATCGAATAGAAACTGAAGATTTCCTTTGAAAAAGAAACATATTTTACTCGAAAATCAAAAGATTATTATTCTTTGCGTGTTTAAACCTGGATAGATCGGATTTGCTGCATGATAAACGCCCATCAATTCAGCATAGATGATAAAATGAATAGCTTGAGAATATCGATATAATAAACAGAGAAAAAATGATTCGTACGGTGTTTTTGTTGGATTTAAAAACGTGAGTTTGGCTTGAATATTGGTTTGAATAAGTAACCGTTGAAAAACAAGTTCATTGCCACTTGAAATCAAATGAATATGCGGTTGAATCATTGTTGAACTATCCATTTCGATCAAATTCATGCAAAGATAATAGGCCAAATGAATTTCTTTGAAGAATTGCTCTAATTGATTTTCACGTAAAATCAACGAACATTCGACATAAGCCATTCGTTGTTTGTAATCATTTGGTAACGAATTCAAAAATAATTTCATTAAATCCAAATCATTTTGACAATTAATCAGAACTGATGATAAATACGGTAGATCGGTTTCATTTTCAACTAATTGATAATTGACTGATGACGATGATGGTTTTTCAGTTGAATTCGTTAGAATTAAATAAACACGAATGCCTACGGATGAAAATAACCGGCATAAATGACAAGATATGGAATTGTATCCGTAGAGAGCGATAGCATCTAAACTAGACGACTTTGTTGAAAGAGAATTTGGATGATCTGTTAGATGTTCGAACATCTGAAAAGAAATAGTAGAAAATGTCTTTCTTTTTCCTTTGTTCCAACGGATTCTTATCCTATTCGACTCGTTTTTTTATTGGTTAGATCGTTTAGATCATCGAGAAACCCAATCGCTAGTTGTCGCTTTCCAATTCATCGATTTCAATCACAAAATTTTCATGAATTTAATTGTTAAAAAACAAAGATTCTGAAGAAAATTTTCGAAAAAAAAACCAGATTTTATTTTCAATTCACCTTCAAACGAGAAAGAGAGAGCGAGTGAGAAAACCCGAACAGAAAAATAATCATCAATCTGTTATCGATTCTGTACGTCGCTTAGTTGCCGAAATGCTTCGCATCAAAATCGATGGTGATCAAGAACAAGGAACGATACTAATCGATGTAATTCTTTCGAAATAAAACCGTTTTCTATTTCGATTCGGTTCATTTTCAGACGCTGAAACAAGCGGAGAAAAAATCTGGCCAAAAAATTCTCACGAAAAAAGACGTGACTACACTTTATTTAAACAATCGGTTTGTTGATTCAAAACATTTGTTTGTAATATAACAAAGTTGATTTTTTTCATTGCCGATAGAAATATTCAATCGATTCCATCGCTTGAGTTATATCCGAATTTAAATTGCATTTCAATCGATGGAAATCATCTTCAAAATCTCGAATTTCTCAAGAGAAATTATGCTCTTGCCGAAATCTATGCAGGAAATAATCATATTTCCAATATTAAAAATTCATTTGGTCACTTGAAAAACCTACGAATACTTCATTTACAGAATAATCAAATTTCTAATCTCGATTATCTCGCTTATGAATTAAGACATTTAACTGCACTTGAAGATTTAAGTAAAACGAATCTTTTTTTTTTTGATCTCAAATAAAACTTTTGAATAGATTTATTCGATAATCCTGTGATATTTGTTCGTGGTTATAAGTCGACGGTGATTGATTTACTTCCGAAATTACGAGTTCTCGATCGACAGAGTTGGTTTTGTTTCATTTTTTTTTGTGGTGAGATTAACTGTTGAGTTGTTTTAGCGATTTCAAATGAAGATCGAGCTCAAGCGTTCAATGAACGACATCCCGATCGACGAAAAGTCTTCGATCAAATTGGATTTGCTTTTCATCTCGAACGAAAACAAGACGATCTTTTACCAATAAAAAAATCGATGCCTTTACTTAAACAATCGACTAAAGAACCTCTCGTGCGCATCCTAGAAGACGAAAATAAAACTCAAGAGTAAATTTATTCAATTATTATGATTTGAACATTTTTTTTTTTGGTTCTTCGTCGTTTCTAGACAATTAATCAATGAAGCTGTTCGAAATCGAGCCTTACGAAGAAGTTTAACTGAATATTCTCAATTCGATTGGAACAAAATTCCGATTGGAGCAGAAAAACGTCTTATGGACGCCGAAAATGCTGTAACACAACCCGACGTCATTTCGATTTTCTTTCAATAAATATCGAATTTTATTTTTTTTAAATAACTAATAAATAACTGAATGATTTACTTTTATTTTAAGACAAAAACAAAAGACACTTTCGTTAAACTGTTGGATAACTGCCGATATTTGCAATTCCACATTGATTATTTTTATTTCGGCTCATCCAAATATAACCTTTTGCTCCCCATGTGTCACCCCAAGAATTTTTAGCGATATAATAATCTTTCGAAACTGTGCCATTGTTAAATGTATCATATCCAACGAGAACAAATGAATGATCGATATTTGTTGTTGAACATGTTGGGTCATCATAAACACCTGATGAATAAAATTGAAATGAACTGCGTGAAGCATCAACTGCAACACTGATTGGACCAACATTAGCAATAGCAATTTGTAGAGCTGTTTCATTTTTAGCTGGAAGATCGACATAACCCTACACAGAAAGTCATTGATTATCAAAACTATTCGAAGAATCGAACAAAAAAAGGAATTCTCACAGTAGCAGTTGCTGCGACATTGCTTCGATTGAAACGACAAACTCCATTCTTAGCTTCATATGGATAACTTTCAGCTGAATCAATTCCTTTATTAGCTTTAATATATTCAAATGCAGAATCCATCAGTCCTCCATTACAACCTTGATTACCAAAACTGCCTGAACAATCCATTAGATTTTGTGCTGATAATCGTATTAATTGTTTTGTTTTAATAAAATGTTGTCCTTCTAATGCACCAGTTGCTGTAAATGCCCAACATGAACCACATTGTTCTTGATTTTCAATAACTTTTATCACAGCGCCTTTTTCACGCCAATCTTCAAAAAAACAACAACAACAACAACTTATCTTATCGATTGTCATCGTTTATTCTTACCAATAGCAGCTGGAAGTTCGGCATTAGCTGGCATTTCCCATGAACTTGTTGACAATTTGGTTTCAGGTTTTTTCATAGGATGTAACATTTTTTTAACGAATTCTTCATGTGACTAAAAAGAAATCAATCTGAAGTTGGAGAAGAATTGAAAAGTGTTTGTTTTGATTTCAAACCATATCAGCGAATTGATTAACTTTAAGTCGATATGAGTGTAAACCCAAATCAGCTTCAGCATTGTGTCGATTGATCAATTCGAGATTAGTTTTAAAAATATGTAAACTAAATAAATTCGAAGTGTTTTCTTTTTTTATTAAATTTCATTTGTATTTCGATTTCTACCGATATTGTTCTTCTATCAAAGACGAATATTGTTTATTATGTTCGATTTTAAATGAATTCCATTCATTTGTAGCTTGTGCAGCAACAAAAATAGCAACGAATACAATGGCAAAACGCATTTTCTTTGGAAGATTCGTGAAACGTTAAAATGACGAAGTATCTACACTACTATTTATACGAAATAGATAAGAAAAACGACCACATCATTGTGACAAGATTTGCTAATGTCATTTCGGGCAAGTGAAACTGATATGAAATTACATTTACTTAGATAAGTCATTTTTCTTTTTTTCTAGAACAAAATTAATCTTCGATAGAAAACTTTTAGTTATTTTCATCTGAGAATTTCAGTATTCGTTTGTTTTTCTTCGTGGCGAGTTTATAGTACCTTAATGATATGTGTATCATAGAAAATAGCTTGTTTAAAATAATTAATACAAATGACTATGAAATAACAGAACAAAATATACAAAAAAGGTGTGTTTGTTAAAGAGACGTTTCGCTGCTAGAGGATGTGGTTGAAGGTTGTTTCGAAAGTTTTTCAACGTTTTTGAAGTGTTTTAAACCTTCAGCGACCGATGCTTGAGCTTGTGCTCGAACTCGATAATCGTCTGTTTCAGGATTGATCGGTCTTTTAACAATTTCACCGCTAAATAATCACAAAAAATACAAATCGAAATGAATATTTTGTGAATCTTACATAATATCAATAACCCAATCTCGAAAGAATGGAAGTAATTGATCATCCATAGCCGGTAGAACAACAAGACGCTAAAAACCAAAATCAAAACATTTAAACAACAAATTTCCTCTCAACAGAAAGTTATAACAAACTTTAAGTTCGGCTCGTATTTTTGCTTGTAAGAAATCCTGAAGTAATGTATATGCAAACTGATTTTCGCCATAGACGGGAACAACTTTAATATTAAGATCTGGAACTTCAGGAAATCCAACCCTGAAGAAGAAGAAAAAAAAATCATTGGTTATCAAAGAATAGATTCGCAGTTTTCTTTACCAAATACGATCACTTGGTGGTGGAGGAATGTTGAGCTAAAGGAAAAACAGTGAAATTCATTTTTGAAAATCGAAAGAGAAGAAAAAACTGATTTACTGTGAGAACACCACTGAAACTTGTGACTTCAATATCAGCGCCGACATCTTTTTCCGAAAATTTTTCAAATAAAGATTTAACAAATGGAAGATTTGCAATCATTTGAAAGTGAGGATTTAATGCTAAACTAGTTAATTTCAATCCGAGTTTTCTCGCTATTGCCCTAGAATATTCAAAGAGTTGAAGGTTTTCTTTTCTGTAAACAATAAATTCGAAATTTTTTTCCTACATTTCAGGGATTTCAGGTTCTTTGGCTAAGAGCTTTTGTCTTTGCACTAAATCATCTTCATCAATTCGTTCATCATCTTTATGAACTAATTGTGCTGAATGATGTTGAGCAAAAATTGGTTTATCTGTTTTCGGATTATAATTAATCAATTTCTGTAATAAAACCTTCGTTCGTACGGATAATCTGTCAATTGAAATTACAAGAAAATTCTTTTGTCTTTATCTTCAAAATTCAATTACTTGAAATTGCCTCGATAGTAAACAAATAAATTAAACCAAACACCTTGTGTATTCCATTGCATAGGCTCGATTTTCAAGATCACTGGAAATGTATTTCCAATATCAATCGATGTTACACGAAGATTTTCGAGAATCGATACAGCAACTTCTTTTAATTTCAATTCGACTTTAGTTTTAATTAAATCTTTAAATAGTGGAACATCGAACATATCGGATAGTAATCGTCGTGCCATGAAATTAATTGTTAGAGCTGCTTCATCGAGACATTCGGGCGATTGAAGAACTTTCTGTAGACTAACTTCATTTGGTGTTTGTTTTTTTGATTTTCGAGAAATCGTTCGATGTGTTCCACTCGTGTCGATTTCATCGGATTTCGGTTCGACAATCTTAACAAAACAAAGTTATTTCGAAGATTTTGATTTAAAAATAAAGAAAAACCTTGGCTTTTTGTTGTAATTCTTGTGCTGATAGTTGAGTTTCGAGAATAGCTTGATCGAGTTCACATTCAGAAATCGAATTCAATCCAAGTTCAGTATCGGAATCAGTTTGAGCTAAACGTCGATGTAACGATGGACTTGAACTCTCAAGTGAAAGAGAATTATTCGATGAACTACTGATTAAACTATTTTTTCGTTCGATTTCTTCTTTTCCTCGACGTAAAACCAAAGATAAACTAAATAAACGAATCGATTTACTTGTTTTTTCAATGAACAACAAAATGATCTTACGCATGAAACCATTCTTCTTTCTGTCGACCAGTTTCAAACCAAATCGAAATAACCGTTGCTGTATTCGTAAAAAAATCGTCCGTATCAAGTTTTGATTTTTCTAATTGTTGTTTATTATAAATTTGTTTATCTAAAATCTGTAAATCTTGAAGAACAATCGGATAATCATTCATCCAATATTTTCCACGTGTTAATGTAGCTTCAGGAACAAGAATCATTCGAGCTTCTGAAACGACAAACAAACACAATTCGAAATTCGATGTCTTTTCGAAAAATAAATTCAACCTTTGATGAGATATTCTCGATCACCAATGAATTTCATTTCTTTTTCCGGTTTTTTCTCTTCATTCCATTGTTTACTAGCAAGTCGAACAATTAAACGATATCCATTGAGACGAATATCACACGGATAACGAGCAAAATCTTCGTCACGATCGGCATCATATCGTTGAAACGACATTGTTGCACCTGTTATCTTCAAGAGAATTCAAAATAGATAAATTTCAATCGAACAGATATTTACTTGTATATCGGTCGCTTTATCTTCGCGATCACATTTGGAAAGCATTGATTCAAGTGACGGAAATTCAATCCATTCAGTAATCGATGTTTCTTCGATTTTTTTATTGATAAATATTCGAACAAAGATATAAAATAATGCACCAGCAAATAGAATGCCAACAATTAAACCAGAAAAATAAGTCGACAAAGGTTTCCATAAGACAATTAAGAATGATATGACGCCAACAATTACCTAAAATCGACAAACAACAAGTTGATTTTTCTGAAAAACGAAATCAATCAATCGAATTTACGGCAACAGGATAGATTGTATTGTTATCAATTGGGAGTTTATTCGTTGGAATTTCATTGTAGTTTAATTGAAATTTCGGTCCGGATAATAAAAGTGCAGCTCGACGTTCGGGGTCATTGGGAACGGAGACAACAGCTGGTTTAGCCGTCATTTCATCGGGATCAACTTTGGTGATCGTTCGTTCTCTCACATCATTGAGTGTCGAACTTGAATATTCTCGATTCAACGAAATATTATCATTGAATTCAAATTGTGACTGAGAATTTGTCGATGTTAGTATCGGTTGAAACATTGGATTTGATGAATTTAATAGAGACGAACTATTCGATGATGATGATGCGAGACTTGACGAACTTGGTTTTGATGTACTCAATGGAACAGCATTGCTCGTATTGACAGTACTCGGTTTAATATTACCGAAGCCCATGTTGATTGCTAATTGATCTATTCCATGACGAGCTATTGGAATCGAATTTGTCGAAGAAATTGAAACAGAATCAATTGAATCTTCTAAATAAACAAAACATTGCTTTGAATATGTGCATTTTTTTAAAATTTCAATCAAGTAATCTACCCATTTGAATTATCTATTAAAGATTTTGTATTTATGCACAAATGAGAAAAAAATTATTCTAATTAATATCGATTTGAAATTTATCCAACCAACGGATATCAGATTGAAATTATACAAGTGATCGAGTCGAAATCTATTGACATCTATTGATATTCATTTCGTTTCTTTACTCGTTAGATATTAGATAAGATTTGATTTAATAAAAGAGTATAAAAATGTAGTTTTTTTTATCAATCCTTATAGTGAGTTTCTTCTTTCCTTTCTGTATGGAGTTCACCGAGTAAAAGCAAAGGAAAAGAAAAGCGTGATTCATACCATGAGTTCTAACAGTATGTTTGGTTTCGCTTGTTGTTGAAGAAGAATCATCTTGTAAAGTAAAAGTAACAGAATCAAGATTAGTTATTGAATGTTCAGACGACATTGAACTTCGACGATCAGAAGACATTGAATGTTTTCGTTCTCGAACAGCTTCAGTGATATCGTCTTTAATTGCAGATAATTTGCTTGAAATTTTCTCCAAAACTTTATGTGTTTTATGCTGATGATGATGACTATCTTCACTACTCATCGTTTCATGTAACTGCTGTTTTTACTTCTAGTATAAAGAAGTCCAATGATAAGACGTAATCGTTCTTTGTTATTTTTGTTATTTTTCGGGCGTTGTTTTTCTGCAATAGAGCCGTGCGGTTGACTAGGAGAATGATAGAAAGTACGACAGAACGATTAAGAAAAAAAGAAGAATTGTATCGTTACATACAGAAAAGAACGAGCGAACGAACGAACAGTTGTAAACATTAGGAGTGTAGGACGGAAAAAAAAGAACGCACACGTCGATGCCGTTGGAGTATGATTGGTAGGCTATAAGAAATGACACAGAGTAACTAATATGGTTTAATTGCTGCTGAAATGAGCAAAAGCGAAAAGGGGTCATGAATGAAACTACCAATGGGTACATTACGACCACGTGTCACGACATGTTGATTTATTTTCATCACTTTATATACTAACAAAAAATAGGAATAATTCGAAATTGTATCTATTTAATTGATTTTAAGTGTACAAATGACATGTAGTTACATGAAGATATTGGTTCTGCCAGACTGCGAACAGATTGATCTCAAAGATATTTTCTGACAGTTGGACTTGACATCTGGACTCAAAGTTTGACTCTAAAGACAACTTAATGATGTCAATATGTCCAGACATGTATCGACGAAGGTTCGTTTACATAACAAACTGAAGATATATACATTTATCATAATTATTATTAGTTTATATTTAAAAAGCAAGATCATCATTGTTATTTCAACTCGAATGAATACAACAATTGAAAATGAATTTCTATGACTAAAGAAACAACAATCTATTCATCTATTTAAATTTTCAGACAATTGCTGCAGTTGAAAATAACCCCAATATGGTTATTGCTACGATTTCAT
>Ga0209914_1001933_pt1 | contig 18677 bp, 18 predicted proteins | sample ThiBiot_500_plan_FD_183949 | JGI IMG/M metagenome (GOLD analysis project Ga0209914, IMG submission 183949) | Wastewater bioreactor microbial communities from Cape Town, South Africa - Thiocy_cont_500_plan (SPAdes) | ecosystem: Engineered > Bioreactor > Thiocyanate-remediating > Anaerobic-Aerobic...
AAAGTAAATTCATTTTTGTTGAACAACTGACCTTATTTTCCAATGGCATTTATATATTCGTATCTCTATATCTGCAACACATACTTTGACCTTCATTCACGAGTTGTCTGATGTATCGAATATCAATGATTAGAATTATCGATTGTTGAAAAGGATCGCATTGCAATAGATATTGTTTCATTTGATTTCTTTGTAAACTCGAACGATGTCGATTCGTTTGTCTCTTCTTTTAATCTTTATTTTATTTTCTATTGGAATCAATGGTAAACCGGTATCATCATCATCATCATCGGATAAACTGGCTCAACGAATAAATCATTTATTAAATATAACTCAATCTGAAAATAAATTCAATTCTGTTTTAAATGCCTACATCAGTGGTGATCCCAATTTATCACTTTTTAAAACTGAAATGTTGCAATTCATTCAAAAATTTCTTTCATTTCAATCGTTACGTCCTCGTATCGTTGAAATCTATCGAGATCTTTATACATTAGCCGATGTCAATGGAATAATTAAATTTTATTCATCACCTGCTGGCAAAAAATTAGTTGAAAAAGAAAATAAAGCTGAAGTTCGTCTAACACAATTAATTCAAGAACAATTACAAAAACAAATGCCTCAAATAACTGCATGGTTTCAAGAAAAATTAACCAAAAACTAAAATCAAAAAAAAATTACGTCGTTTTTTTTCCTTCTTTTGATAACGAATAAAAGAATGTTTTTTTTTTCTGGGAATCCCCTCGTCATTGTCGTAAGCACACACGAAGATATAAATATTCGAGATTTTTCTTTCGTTTGAAACAACAAAAAAAAGATAAAAATGCTCTATTATCATTGGTTTCTTGTTATTGTCGGTGTTTTATTATTCGTAACGAATGTCGAAGGAAGTCGTTCAATTCGTGCAATCGATATCGATGATCGTATTGGTAAACTATTGGATTTAACTGAATTTGCATTGAATTGGAATGAACTGGTCGATCTTCATATTGGCAATGACAAAAATATATCGAAATATAATCCAATTATCAAATCATTTCTAAATAAATTTATTCCCTTCGAAGAAATTCGTCCGTTTTACATCCAAGCTTATCGTCAATCTTTTACGGCAAACGAAATCAATAAAATGACAAAATATTATTCTTCTCGAGTTGCTCACAAATTCAATACATATCAAAAAAGAATTTCATATCATGTTGATAATTTAATGGATGAATTATTAGAAAGTAAAAACGATGAACTTCAACAATGGTTAATAGACAATTTGATGAATGATGAATCGGGTCTTTTCGCAAAACTGGTTCGTGCTTTCAATATTCTTTTTAATTGAAATAAATCAGTTGATCTTTCTTCTTGCTAATTTGTTATTCGAAATGATGTTGAATGCATGACTTCATTTTCGATAGGTAACGAATTAACTTGAAATGCAAATGAGAAACGATGAAATCGAATGCGTTTCATCTTTTTCTCTCTACTTGATTCGCTTTTGTTTGAATAAAATTATTCAATTGATTTTGCAATTCGGTGTATTATCAATGAATCGACAGAATCTCTGTTCACTTGTTTAGATCTTGTCACAATCGACAAACACGACAAACGGAACAAACAAACACTCAATTGTGTGTTGTTATTCAATCACAACCACAACAACAACATTTTTTGCCTCGAGAAAAAGAGAGAGAGAGAGAAAAAAAGAGTTTTTTTGCTTTCTGATTGTTTTGAAAAATGAAAACAATCAGTTGATATTGTACATATGGTTGTTATTCAAGGTAATAACACATATGTTTTATGTAAGATATGAAAAACGAGTTTTTAATGTTGAAGACGAAAGACAAATAGAGATAATTTCTTCTCATTTATCATTATTAACAGTTCTGCCCGCCCAGTGTTATGTTTTGCTTTATTCAATTTCATTCTTATCAATCGATTTATCAGGGTTTTTTTTGTCGCTTGAAGGTGTGTAGTTGATCAATTATCGTTTATTGACTAAAAGCAACACATCAAACTTCACTCTCAATTTTGTCGAATGAATTTCAAACAATCTTTTGGCAAATGCAGATGAATGATGATAAAGAAACTTAATCTTCACTTGACTTATTAACGACAGACGAGAAACGAATCGCGTGCATTTCATTTCTTATCACACTAATTGCAAATATACACTTCACTTTATATCTTTGTTTATAGACACACGCCACGCTGATCAATCAAACACATCAGACTACCGAACACACACACACACGTTAGACATTGATTTCTATCTGCACAAGTCTTTTTTTTTTTCGTTTTTCATTTTCATAATTCACTAGAAAAATAAAAAGTTGTTTTGACAATTGATTCTTATGTCAACAATTTCATCAACGTTTAACTTTGTCGAATTCAATTCAATTCGTAATAACAAACTTTCTTTTTCTTTTTATTTTTCTCTCATTGGCTGATTAACAATTTTGTCGGTCAGAAGCAACAGCAATATTATAAAGGAAAAGCAACGAACGGAAGAGAATGATCATACACATTCTCATGATCGTTTGTTATTTGTTCATATGTCCACTTGTAAAGTCCGGCATGCTTTTTCAATTCAAATTGAATTTCTGCCGGAACTAAACTGATTCCTCTTTCTTTTTCACTTAAAAACATTGATTAAAAAGGAAAACGAGAGGCACATAAATCGAAAAGAATCTGTATATATTGACATAGGAGTAGAGTATCTTTTAATCTTCTCTCAATTGAATAAAAGAAGAAGAAGAAGAAAAAGAACGAGTGTGTCACTGAAAAAAAATCGTATATAGAAGTTATTCTTCTTCTCATCTCCGTCTCAATTGTCAATGTTGATAAAACAATTTCACAAGTACTTAAGCTTCTCTTTTTTTTTTATATTTCTTGATTAATTCAATATGGTCAATCGAATCGACTCTCTCTCTCTCTTTCTCAGTTGATCTTTTTCCTCTAAGAGTGTCAATTAATCATTTGATCTTTTTTTTTCTTCTCTTTGTCTCTCGTTTTCGATTAGAATTCTAATCAAAGGAGAAAAAAAGAGAACTAATCTACGAAAAGATAACGAATAAAGATTTGTCAATGTGTGGAAAGGTGCTTATCTGTCGTCAGATGTCGATACATCATTATGTAAAACAAGAGTACGAATTACATTACGGTGGAGACTGAGAAAAGAAACGAAGGCATATTGCTTGTCTCATCAATCATCTTGACTTCTTCTATGAGTCCAATTAAACAAGCAGATCTTATTCTAATTAGAATAAGAAAAAAACAATGTCTGCATATTGTTGTTTATTCGAATGGTTGTGCCATGATCATTATCATCATCAGACATTGATATTATTATTTATAAATCGATAGAACCAAACGAACGAACGAACGAACAATGATTACATCATTTTCTTTGAATGAATATGTGTCATCTGACATTAACTACGTCGATGTGTTTTTTTATCTTCAAAGTTAAAAGGTTTCGACACGATCTAAATGATGATTAACACTAACATTCGAAGTCAATTCCATTTCTCTCTTCTTCTGTATTTGTATTGAAAAAAAAACGAAGAAAAACTAAGTGAGATGCAGATGGTGAAAGACAAACATAATATTGAATGTTTATGTTCTTTATTTTTTGTATTGATAAGTAAGAGTAACTGGAGAATAATTGTCTCCATTTGAGTCGATAAATGCAATGTTTGCTTATTGAAAAAAGAAGAAGAAGAAGAAGAAGGAGAAGGAATGGCGTCGTTGTCGTCATGTTGATGTTGACTTAAGAGGGTGAGGCCACTCTCTTCTCTTCTTCTATAATGACTCGATGATTTACTTAGGGCACTATTCTTCATTATTAGTGTTGCCTTTTTCCTTTTCTCTTTCGTCTTTATCCAATAAGAAGAGAAACGTTTCTTTTTCTTTTTCTTTTTCTTCTTTCACCCGTTGGCGATGTTAACAAGGTACTCGAACAAGAATGTAAAACATGGTGTCTCGTTCGAATGTTAACCAATGAGATTTTTTTCTTGAATAGTTTATCGACAAATAGGGTGGATGAGAGAAAAGAGAGTATCAATCGTGTCTACAACAAGAAACAATCTTAGTTTTTCTTTTTCTTCTTCTTCTTCTTCTTCTGTTTCTTCTTTCTCCCTCTCTCCTTTCTCTCTTGTTCTTATGCCTATTCGTTTAACAACATATTAACATTGCCAACTACCAACACACAAAAAAAAAGAGAAAGGCAACAACCAAACACTTGCTTCTTCTTGCTTAATTATGTAAGTTTTTTTTTCTGCTTTACATAGAAAAAAACATTCTCTCTGACATTTCGATTAGGATAACCGGTCTTAATCCATCCGATACAATCAAAGTAAAACATTTTCTCTTTAATTCGACAAATCGTGATTTCGTTTTTGTTGTGTCTTGAAGGAATCCAGTGTAAATATGAATCCATTAATCAATGGAAATCCATGGCGTCATCATAATCCATATGTTTACGATCCAGCAGCAGCCGTTGCTTTGATTGGCTATTCGCCATATGGACCATCGTAAATTCCCTATTTCTTGTTCATTTCTCAATTCGAATAATCCATTTTATTTTTCTTTTTTAAAAAGTTATTCAACTCATATGGATTTAGCTGGTCGTCGAAAGAATGCAACACGAGAAACGACAGCTACATTAAAAGCTTGGTTATATGAACATCGAAAGAATCCTTATCCAACAAAATCCGAAAAAGTTTATCTAGCTATTATGACGAAAATGACTCTCACACAAGTATCGACTTGGTTTGCAAATGCACGAAGAAGATTAAAAAAAGAAAATAAAATGACTTGGTCGCCTAGAAATCGGTAGACATTCGAAAACATATTTTCGATTGCTAAATCAATCTTCATCGTTTTTGTTTTTATTCAGAACTAATGATGATGAAGGTGCAGGTTCAAACAGTGATGATAGCGATGATGAATGTAGTTCCCCACCAGCACGAATAACAACTCAAAATCATTACTCATCAGCTCCTCTTATTGTTCTTCAACATCAACAACATCAACAACAACAACAATCAGTACCAGTAGTAACGACAATCAATCCGAGTAGCACAACTAACACAGGTTGATTTCATTAGATGAACAAAAATGGAAATAATAAATCGATTGTTTTTGTAGATGAACAACCATCTCGAAAGCGTAAATTCGATGAAGTCGAACCAACTGAACGAAAGAAATCGTCTGGTATCTGGTCACTAGCTGATATGGCAGAGAAAAATCCCCGTCGCTCATCATCTTCATCATCATCAACATCTCTTCAAGGTTTGTTTTAGTTGTTTTTCTATTTGTCGAAGCTTTTCTATTCATCTCTCAGTCAAGTGTAATATATCCAATTGATCACGTCAGTAACTCTTTAATCTATTTACAAACAAACGTTTTTCATCTATTCTCATTCGATTTCATCTTCTTCTTCGTCTTTTAGAACGACAAAATACGACAAGTCAAACAACATCAACTATTGGTGCATTTAAACCTTTCAAATAATTTCACGTTTCTTCTTCTTTTTTTTTCTTGTTTCTCTCTATCACTCGGACATCATGAGTGTCAGATATTCTCATTCCAGGATCGAATTGAATATTTAACAAAACAAAACAAAACAACAACATCGTTTAAATAATATCTGAAATACAGTGAAAGTTATACATTTATGAAAATAAACTCAAAATAAAAAAAATATCTCATTCTATCGTTAAAATAATTATTCTGCACATCGATTTCTTTCTTTCTTTTCTTTTTGCTGTCTCTCTTTTTCTCTTTCTTGTCTTCTTTTTCTTTTTTTCTCTCTGTTTGTTTGTTTGTTTAATAGAAATAAAACATTTATTCAATTGAATCGAAGAAATTGATATGTTTCGTTTAGCTAAAAGGCAAATGCTCATCTCCAGGTGTTGGTATCTTTGATTTCATTGTAAAATATGCAGACAATTCAACGGTCAATTATTGTCATAGTTAAACAAATCATTGATATCAGAGACCTTTAACGATCATCTTGTGTTACTCGATCAGCATCAGCAAATGATACAGTCTCTCTCTCTCTCTTTCTCTTTTTATTCTCAGTCAATGAACTTCTGTATAAACATCTGTTCGACGAAAAAAACATGATCATCTCACATTTCAATTTTCTGGATTAACTTATCATTGAATTGCATCATCAAATCTTCGAAATTGATTTTTATCTATTTAACATATGTCAATCATCAATTTCGAAAAGAAACGAAAACTTTTTTTCTTCTTTTTCTTCTTCTTTTAATAAACATTTCATCTATATAAACATTTTTTGATAAGAACAAAGAATTCTTTTAAGATAAATAAATCACATGAGTTGATGACAGACATTGCTCTCTACAATTGACATTCTGTTTAGAATGATCAAGAAAATCTCGATTCTTCTATCGAATGAACATCATTCCAATTGAATAAATCAACAAAACAGTATTCCATTATCCTATCTCTGTAATGTTCAAATAAATGTCCTAATCTCAATGGAATTCATTTACATTTACGGAAGGAAGTCTTACCTTAACTATTTATCAATATTAGTCTTATTCATTTACATATTTTACATTTTTACTACAAAACACGACGAACAGTTTGTTTGTTGACTATGCAGATTTAACTTTTTTTCTTCTTCTTCTTCTCTGTCTCTGTCTTTCTATTTATGTTAAACGAGATAAAGAACAACAACATACAGAAGTATATAAAGAAAGATTATTTTATTTGTGAGTCTCAATAGTCTTTGTTATTATTGTAAACTCCCCAATGTGAACACACGTGCAATCGTCTCTCTTCTATTGTCTATGATTTGTGGCTAATGGTACGATAACTGACTACTTCATTATCGATTGACGTATCAGAAGAATATGGAGAACGAGGAATGACATCAATCTTTACGTAGAATTGATTGATGGATTTCAGTTCTTTCTCTTATCACCAAATGTAAGAATTTCGATTGAGAAAACAAAACGTTTCAATTAGATTTTTATTTCTAAAATATAATAAGATTGTTTTGATGAACTCGTTCATTTTTTTTCAAGGACAATATCGTGTCATTTCGGAAACTGTACATAAACTTTGACAACAAGCTTCGGTTAATAATTTCTGTTGAGCAAATCGAGTGAAACGTGTTCGATGAGATTTTAATTTGTTTTGTTCGACAGCTTGACAAACGAGATTGACAATATAAATAATCTGTGTTCCACAAGCATGATACGCTCGATGTAAAGCACAATCTTCGACTTTATAAAATTTCCCATTGATTTCAATTGCATCACCTTCCAGTAATTTTTGTCCATTATAATCAATAACACATGTTGTCTGTCGTTGATATAAATTAATTGATTTACTCCAAATTGTTTCAATGATGATTAACAATAAAAATGTTGATTTCACTATTGATGACATTGAAATTATTTTATGTTGATGAACAAAAGCGGATAACGATGTCAACAAAAAGAAATGAGGAAAAACTCATATAATGTATTTATATATATATATATAATTATAATTAACAAATTAAAAGGCTTCGTTGACGTAGTAACAGAAGGTCGGCGTCGATAAAATTAATAAAACGACTAGCAAAAAGAACGTTTTATCTTAAAATAGAGGAAATAGAATGTAAATTGGCACTACCCCGCCTACTATCCGTCTTTCTCTCGTTCGATTTCAATATGTTTCAGGTTTGCCTAAATATAAAAGAAGCGATATCATGTGTTTCGAAGAATTTATTGTCAAAAGGAAAAGTCTATCCTATATATATATTTATATAATCAAAGTAAATCTATTGAAGCAGAATCCGTGATCTTCAAGAAATTCATTCGAGTTCGAGTGATTCTTGTACTTGTTGATATCCACTTATTATTAATCAACGTTTTTTTTTTCTCAATTAAAATCGATGAAAAAGATTTCGAATAGACAGTAATTAACATGATGAATATTCGAAAGTAATTAGTTTTTAACAGACAAATACAATTAACTAAAATATATTTCAGACGGTTGAATAATTTGTTTTAAAAGCAAACAAACAATCCGTGGGTGGTAGTTATATATTAACAACAATTTTAATTAAGCATATGTTTACGGGGGACAATGTTATGTATGAAAGATAGATTATCTATTCTGGAACACTTTGGGTTTTAAAAATAATCTGTCAGTTTCGTACATTTTGAAGAAAATCATGTCAATGATTTTGATCCGAAGGACGATGTTTTATACATCCGATGTAACAAAATGTCTTTCAACCGTAAGCGTTTGTCATTAATAATGAACAAAGAAAGAGGAAAAGTCCCCAAGATTTTCTTTTTAATTTCTTAATTGACACAAATTCATTCTATTTGATTTATTAAATCTAGGAACATTGCTTTTGGAACCTAGTTATACGAATCGATAGATCTCTTTCTCTCTCGTAAATAAAATAGATGTCATTGGTATATGAAGAATTTTTCTGTGAGAAGAAAAAAAAATAGACATGCCACGGGCAGGAATCGAACCTGCGTTATCCGGACCACAACCGGATGTACTACCATTATACTACCGCGGCGCAAAGGAATATCGTTAAAAATTCGAGTGATTCTTCGCTAGATTTTTCACTTGACCAGTAAAATTATATTTCGATTTGTTTCATAAAATTGAAGAACAAAATGAATTTGAGTTTATTTCTAAATTTATTTCAAATGAGTGACGAAGAAGAAAATGGAAAAAAAAGAAAAGAATCCAGTTATTGATAAATAAAAATGAAACGAAATGAAATGTTAAAATACGAACACAGACAGTCGAATTGTGATCACGTGTTTTTGTTTTGTCTACTCAAACCAAAAAAAGAAGAAGAAAGACTGAACTGTTGTTTCGAATTGTTCAACTAATCATATATTTTGTATTCGGATTAATCCATTTTAATATTAATATAAATATAACGAATAAATCGAAGTGACGAAAAAAATCCGACAGTTCCCAACATCAAGAAAAACACATAACAACTCAACAGTGTATAACCAAAAAATTGTAATGTTTGCAATGTTCCATTCATTTTTGATCGATACAAATAAAAAAATATCGCATAAAGAAATACAAATAAGCCCGTTGATCTACAACAACAACTTAATTCGAATAAAGACTCGTTTTATTTGTTAAATTTACCCTGAACTGATGATGGATTGCCACCACCAACGATAATCTTCTGACGCCAATTGAAAATAAGTCAACGCAATCGAAATACACGCTGTTACTAACAAAAGAATTAAGAAAACTATCGAAAGAATACCATATAACATGTATTGTTCACGGCCCCAGAATGTTGAAAATATGTAATAAAGTTCGACGCTTATCGCCGAAAACGGAAGAAATCCACCGACAAAGATTCGAACTAAATTCGATCGATACCAAGGCGCATCGGGAATTTCTCGAGCGATGTTTTTCGTTCGGCAAGGTGCATCAAAATTCGACGACCAATTTTTACCAAAAATCCCTCCTAAAACCGTCAATGGAAATCCCACAAACAACCACATAAACGCCAAAATCAACACAGTTGTATACGGCAACGCTTGCGTCGTTCCGTGAGCCCAAGCAAACGAATTGATCACGCACCAAATCACAAAAAACGGAACTGTAAATAGATTCGCCGTGAGAATGATATTCCACGTCCAATGTTCGCCTTGCAATTGTCGGTACATTCGACCGCTCATAAAACCTGCGACACACGATGTAAATGCATAGAGAATCACGCCTGATGCGATCAATGAACCGTGACGATGAACGGTAAACATTCCCGCAAAGGCAAATAAAAGAATTCCACTGAAAATCGACAAAAATTGACAACCAACGCCGATTATCGAACTGAATAGTTCACGATGTTGAGGAAAACGAAATACATCGGTGTGAATGATTTTCCAGCCGTTTTCTTCTTCGACTGATGTGTCGTCGTCGTCATCGCCGATTCGATTGAAATCATTTTTTAAGATTCGAGACTAAAAACAAAGATTTACTTGAGTTTGTTTTTGTTTTATTCGATTAACTTACGAGAATAATAACAACGAAACCAATTAGAAGAAATACTAAGACCATTGAATTTATCACGGATAACCAATGAACTTCTAAAGTCTTTGGAAAAAATCCGGTATTTGCAATGTATTTTGCTCGATCTTTGAATGTCGTTCTTTTCAACGAGAACACGAAAAAAAACGTGAATTTTTCAAACCAAAAATCGAATGAAATTTACTCGGTTTTATGCCATTTTGCTGAATATGTATATTCGATTTTAATCGATGTTAGGGTTTCATCATCTAATGACAATGGAGGTCGATCTTTTGTACTGATATTCACGAAAACTATCTACAAATTTCGTTGTTTAAATATAGAAAAAATGAAATTCGAGTGAACTAAAATGAATTTACTTGATTATTATTAATATGAAAATCGAAATGATGATGAGTGTAAATGTAAATATGATGTTTATGAGGAAAGATATTCGTTTCTTCGACTTGTCCAACGAAACCTCGAACAGGTATATCATCAACAACAAATTCGAAATAATAATGTTCTTCAATTGCTAAACGTAAAGCGTCGAGTTCATCGACATTTAATGTTGATTGACAAAGTTTCTTATTTTCTATCTCTTCTACAAACACAAAATGGTTTCAATAATGCTTTTGTTTTTGTTTTTCTCTGTGTCAAACCATTGAATTTGATTTCGTACAATGAAAGTGCCATTCGATCGCCAGATAAAACTTCACCTAATGTCAGATCTTTGGAAACGATCTTGGATAGAAGAAAAGAAAAAAAAATTAGTCAATTGAATAAAATCTCCATGGTGATTTTACTTTGTCAGGACGACAAACGGGAAGAGAATAATAGTGATACGTTTCTTGAGGATTCGAATAAGGACCAACTTTGTTCACGTAAACTATCACCTTTAACAATTCAAAATTTTATTTTGGTGAAATACGCGCACCTTTGTTAACTTACATCGTCTTTTTCAGTGTATTTTTTTTCTGTTCCTTGAACAACAATCAAGAGTAAACAGAACAAGAACAAAATATTCGTCCGACGATCAAACATCTAAACTGAAGAAAATAGAGGAATGTTCACAGAGAAAAACAAACGAACATCTTGGTAAATTGTTATGTTTGTTGGGTTTGAGGAACAAGTCAAATCAAACTCGTCACTTATTCAATGACATCAATAGAATAATGATGGTGATCATGAATATCGCAGGTGTTTTTTTAATCATTAATTGGTAATTACAACAGCCAGTGAACTTAGTTTTCACAAGATTTCAGTTTTATTTACAGTTTTTATAGATTTCATTTTCGAAGATGAAAAATTGAATTTTACACGAACAATTTGGATTTTTGTTATCTTGTAGATGGAGCCACCTATTGATGAAGATAACCTTATCTAAGTGTTCTTCCGAGGATCATTTTTTCATTTTGTGACCGAGAATAAAGTCGTTATGTATCGTTTTACGGATGCCGATAAAGAACCGACGAGAACTCTAACTCCTCTTAAAGGATATGAAAAATGTGAATTAGTATCATTAGAACAGGCAGTGAATCATATTGAACCACCTATTGAAGATATTGATGGGATGGTGTGGACAGCTAAGAGAAACTCACGTAATCCAACAGATGGTCTTACATCTGATGAATCAGCAGCCATTCATCTCTATACTCTCGAATGGCCTGACGAACAACCGAGTATGTATTCAATACTCAATCAAAAACTTCGTTCAGAAAAACGACGAGAATTGAACTGTTGGTATTCTTATTTAAAACTATTTCTAACAGCTCTCTATAAATTACCATCATTGAAAACAACTGTTTGGCGAGGAATACGTGGTAATGTTAGTGATCTTTACAATGATGATCACATTTGATGGGGTGTTAGTTCTTGTACAGAAACAATGCAAGTCATGGAAAGATTTGTTGGACGTACTGGAGCACGAACTATATTCATGATCGAATGTATTCATGGAAAAGCCATTAAATCACATTCATTTTATAAAGATGAAAATGAAATCATTCTTATGCCAGGGACATTTCTTCGTGTTATCAGTAAATGGAGTCCTGCAGATGATTTACATATGATTCATTTACGAGAAGAAGTTCCACCTTATATATTAGTTGCATCACCATTAACCACACCTTCATCAACCGAAAGTTTTTCTGTTAAAAAACTTTCGATTAAAGATAGTCCTCCACCAAATGTTGTACCATCTCATTCGAATACCTCACCATCAGTTACGGCTCCTACGGTTTCCGACTATGATAACACTCATCCGGTCAATAAATCAACGATACCTAAGAAATTTCAACAATTCGATAATACTACGACAACACAACCATTTCGTAAGTTTACCAATTTATTCACATAATCTTTTCGATTTAGTCAAGAATTCCTTTTTTCTCCGAACGTCTAATGATACTTTATTCAAGGACTACTTTCTATTTCTTCTAAGTAAACTAGACTTAGTCATCATTGAAAATTTCTTTTCAATTTATTGACTAACTCCATAGCCGATTATCTTTTTCATTTCATTTATTTTAGAATCGAAACCAACAACGAATACAATATCATCACCACCTACGCATAAAAATCCGCAACTTCAACAAAAAATTGATACGAATACAAATGCACAGTCCCTCGATTTAAGCCGCATGCATTTGAACAATGATGACATGCAGATAGTTGTTTATTATTTGCTACAAAATAACAAAGTAAGTCAACGTTTAATCTATTTCCGCTTATAAATAAACAAATAACATAAACTATATTTCAAAATCCACAATCAAAAAGAATTTTAATAAATCAAACGATTTCGTTTGCTCCACAATACCAGTCACCTATGAATTCTCACACTTGTTTTCAATTATCTTCGTTTCTGTTTAGTTTTCTCATAGTAAAGCGAACACTCACACACTCACTCTTCCTTCCTTAGAATATACATAAAAAATTCTATCGAAACCATAATACCTAAACAAAATAGAGTCAACGATTTAGTGAGATCATCATCATCATTCTCAATCTCTTCATTTTCAACATCATCATCATCATCATTTCATTCATTTCATACAGACACTCACCACACTCGACCTCGACTGGAATAAAATCGGTGATCAAGGTGCAAAATCAATTGGTGAAAGTCTAGCAAAGAATTCAGTGAGATCATCATCATCATTCTCAATCTGTTCATTTTCAACATCATCATCATCATCATTTCATTCATTTCATACAGACACTCACCACACTCAACCTCAGAAGCAATCAAATCGGTGCTGAAGGTGCAAAATCAATTGGTGAAAGTCTAGCAAAGAATTCAGTGAGATCATCATCATCATTCTCAATCTCTTCATTTTCAACATCATCATCATCATCATTTCATTCATTTCATACAGACACTCACCACACTCAACCTCGCCAACAATCAAATCGGTGCTGAAGGCAGCAATCGTTGTCGTCAATCATTGAAAATTAATAAAGTTAGTCATAGATGATTTTTGGAATAGCGTGCTAATTATTGCGACCGTTCCATATAGACACTCACAAACCTGTATTTTTAGGATAATTCGAAGACAGTTGATAGATGTGGCTTTATTATCCTCTAGAGTATGCACAATAGAATGGACTTTAGAAACTGATTTTAATCGGCTATTATATGTTTTGGTAGGCGAGAATGGAAATCATGTTGTCAATAATTGAGTTCTATGCTTCATTTTTTTGTTTGTTTTGTATGAATAAAATTTGTGAATCCACGACGTATAGTATTGAATGAATATATGGATTATACACAGAAGATTGGAGATAAAGTCTGTAAATATAAACACGGGTAGAATGATGATTAGATTGTTGTTTAAAGAATCGGATTGAGGACGCTGAGAAATGTGTTCAAACTATGAAATAAAATGAAAATGAATGTTAGATGTAATCTGATATGTTATGAAATAAGATATTCGAGTAAGTAGTGCTAACGTTGACCAGATGTTTCTAACTTGATGATTTAGTTATTTTACCGAGAGTATTTTATGCATCCCGTAGTTGATTAAAGCTATACTCTAGTATCAAAGAATATGTACGAAAAATGAAACAATTTAACAAGATTGTATTCGTTTTCTTTTCATTGCTCAGACACAGACATGTTTTATATAATAATATTTCCTGTTTATTGTCAGAATGTTAATGCATGAATTGATGTTCTTTATTGACATAAATAGTGTCTTAAACTATGTTAATATAAAATCTTCGGTTTAGTCATCAAAAGTTTTATTTTGCAAAATGATGACTATCATTTGACATACATGCGTTGAAATAAATACTTTTTGGAATATGAATTTCCATTGATGCATAATTTATTAGTTAACTTACATTTGATGTCAGATGTTCATAAAGAGCATTTATTTAAAACCTCGTTTGATTATGCTTGTCGTTTGTAATTATAATTATAATTAGAGTATGATGTTTTTAGACGAAATAATGATGTAGCTTCAATTGAGATTGATCACGTAGCATAATATTGTAAAAATGAAAATTAATGAGTTCAACTAACTGTAAAAGAATCTTTTTGTAATTTCATTTGAAGATTTGTTTTGATAGTTCAAAGTTAATATCTGGATGTCTCTAACATACATTGTCGATGAAATAACAATATATTTCGGAAGTAGTCTGCTAGTTGCAGGTGTATTCGGTAATTTGATGACAATAATAATGTTTTCAAGTGTTCGTAAATATCGAACAATTCCGTCGACATTTTATTACATTGCTGGATCAATTGCTAATATAGTTTATATATTAGTTTATCTAACAACTCGTATAACAACATCAGCAAATGGAATCGATTTAACACGTACATCGATAGTTTGGTGTAAAGCTCGTTCATTTGCTGCTGGATCATTAGGACCAATATCTTTTAGTTGTTCATGTCTTGCAACAATTGATCAATATTTTCTAACTTCACACAAAGTAAACATACGTCGATTAAGTAATATCAAATGGGCACACAGAATTCTATTTATCGTAATTATTTTTTGGTTTATTCATGGAAGTATCAGTACAATATTTTATAATATAACTCCAATCCGATGTTATCCAACAAATCCAATTTATGATCAATATGTAAATGTTTACATTCTTTTATTTCTTTGTCTATTACCAATAACTATCATGATTATATTCGGTTTTTTAACATATAAAAATCTTCGTGAAACGATATTACTTTTGGAAGAACATGCTGATCGTCAGTTGGCAAATATGATATTAATTCAAGTTTTGTTAATTATGATTAGTATGATTCCTTTTGGAACATTCTACACTTATCGTTTAATAACAAATGGAATTTCTAAAGATACAAATCGATTACTCAAAGAAAACTTAGTTAATGTAATTTTAACACTTGTATCTTATTTTTATTACATCGTAAGTTAGCATTTAACGAAATTCATTTGAATTGAAATTAATTGTTTAGGGTAATTTTTATATGTTTTTAATTTCGTCAAGTCGATTTCGTATTGAAGTTAAAAAACGATTTCTATTTCGATCAAGATCAGTTCGTCCTCAACCATGAAAAACATTATTGTTTCCTTTAGGTTTACATATGTATTGTCTGAATGACTGATGATTGTATTAGTATTAGTCGTCGTCATCGAACGACAACGACTATTTAGATAAATGAGTTTATCGAAGTTTGCATGTCTCGAAGAAGTAAGAGAGAAAACTCATTACAATCTCCGTTCGAGCAAAGAAGACAAATGATCTTTTGCCGCTCTAAACATACGTTCTTACAATCAATCGAAAGAGAGAAAAGAACAACAAAACGAACGAACGGATTATTAATGATTCGCTTCTCTTATCAAACGATCAAACGATATCGTTTGGACGAAAAACAAGTTCATATTTTAAATGTCACACCGTTTGTTTTATTCACAAATACACGAGTTTTTTTTTCTTTCTATCTAACAAAAACATCAAATGAAATCAATTTGTCATTTTTTCTTGATTTGAGATTGATTTGGCTCAATTTCTAATTGGAAGAATCCGATGTTAAAGATTCTTCTTTGATAAAACCATTGATCATCATTGGATCATAGTCATGTTCTTCTTTTTTTATCAGATTTGGCGATGATGTTGTTGCAGCTGGCAATGTATCGGGTAATTTCGATTTCGTATTCGGCAATTTGTGATCTTTTTTCCATTTCATTCGTCGATTTTGAAACCAAATTTTAATTTGTCTTAAAAGAAAAACAAAAGTAAAATTCGAAGAGAAAGAAGAAGAAATTCGTACCGTTCAGTTAAAACCAAAGAATGAGCAATTTCAATTCGTCTTCGTCGTGTTAAATATTTGGAAAAATGAAATTCTTTTTCTAATTCAAACACTTGATGTCTTGTATAAGCTGTTCTCGCTCGTTTGGTTTCTCCACTCGTATAATTAATAACTAAACAAACATTGTCTTTTAATTTCTATCTGTATTCGAGTTCAACTGTCTGCTACAACAGATGGTAAAAAAAAAAAGAAGTTTTTTTTTTTGTTGTTTGTGTTACAGAACATTGCATGTAAAGAAATCATAACTGTCGACATCGAACTAACATTTATCTTTTTATAGTTAGGTCACGTAGTCATCGAATGATAAGACCGTCGTGTTCATTATGATAAATGAAGTTTTTTCTTCTCTCTCTCTCTTGTTGGAATGAAAAGCAAAGGTTAGAAGTTCGATTCTACAGAGAATTCGATACGAGAAATCAAACTGTGAATGAAAAAGAAACATTTGACATTTGAATATGTTGATATTTGCAATTGACTCGTTAAAAACACATCAAATCAAAATCATCATCATTTTCGCTGGTTTTTTTTTGTGAACTGAACGAGAAATGTCTCACCTGGATTATTGATATGAACTTTGCGCATCCAAGGATAGATAACAGGCGAATTGCCATCTTGTTTCGTTGTTGTTTCAACAGGAGATGTTAAATTGCTTGTCGGAGGAGATGATGATGGACAAACATTTAATGGTGCTGGTGGAGTTACAGATAAACTGTAAAGATCAAGAGCCATCGACGAACCATTGTCTTCGGAATAATTTCCAATTAAACCATTTTGAGATGAATATACACTTTACAAAAACAATTGACTTTCAAAAGATAACAAAAGAAAACGAGATTTTACTTTGGTTGATTCGATGGAATAATATTGTATCGATAGAATTGATTGGAATTATCTGGATAAAGTTGATTATTATAAATGGGAATATGTCTCGATGTTGTTGTTGGATGAAAATGTTCTTGTCCGTAATAATCAATAAGCGATGACGAATTATTTACATGAACATTATTATCAGACAATGGTTGTCGACTTGAATAATTTAGATTTGTATCATCGAGACCATAATTAGTATTATTACTCGTATTCATTGGATAAAGAGAACTCATTTTTATCAAAAGAGATAATCGTTTTTCACTCTCTCTCTTTTGCCTCTCTCTTTGCTTCTCTTCGTTGTTGATTAACGAACTTTCAAGATCGAATGATCAACTCAACAAACAAACAAATACGAAAACGCAAGTCGTCTCACAGAAAATGAACCATTAAATCGCTTAATGGATACTATAAAAAAAAGAAGAATGTAAAGAAAACGATTCTTTTTTCTTTTTCTCTTCTCTTTTCTCCTATTCAACCGATGGGGCCAATCAATATGTTTCGTTTATTAGTTTATTCTTTTCATTGGCCGACAGCGAAGAAGAAAAAAAGAAAAAGAAAACGACCAAAAAATCGACACAATATAATAGAAAGAAATGAGAAAAATCATTTCATATGTGATCGGAATACACGAAACTCGATCTTTCTTTCTTCTTTTTTTTTATGTAAGAGTAAGAGAAGAAATGAGTTCGAAAGAACGAACGAACGAACGATCATTAATCTTGTTGTCCGAGACATGCATCGATTGTCGGTTGATTTCTTTGAAAGAACGAGACAACTTCGTTCGATTTATTTATTTTTTATTGAAAAAAAAAGGAAGAATAACACAACGATTAAGATGATAAGACATGTTCAATAAGTGTGTACACTTGTTTCTTTTCATTTTGTGACACAACTCATTCATGTGATGCTTAATGAGCCGATTGATGTTTTGTTCGACTTATGAAAAGAAAAGTCTCGTTTTTTTTTCATTGAATTCTTTCGATCTTAATGAATTTTTAAATACGTTGAACAACAGCGGTCAAAGACTGTCACCATACCCCCGATCAATCGATTAAAACGCCATTTTTGACCTTTTCTCTTCTATTCACATATTCGATTGAGTAATCGACACATTATTACTTTCACTTTTAATATCCAAATGATTCCGGTCGATTATCTACGACAAAAATAGATGTAATACAATCTAATGAGATCAGTCAAGTATCAGCGAATGTTTCTGCTTTTGGCGTTTTCTATTTCTCATTTAAATTCTCAAGTAGTACATGGAAACCTCTTCTGTTTGTGAGATCTCTTTTTTTCTTCGTTTATAAAGGATCATTTTTGTTTAAAACTACTTCATTAATATATTGTCTGCGAGCAAAACAATGTCTCTAGTAGCTCAGCTCACTTCTGCACGCGCATCAGTACAACAAATCGGTCAGCCTACTCTCTTTGCAATTGGAATGGCTGGAGCTCTTTTGAATATTCTCGTTTTCAATCGACGAAC
>Ga0209914_1001942_pt1 | contig 18562 bp, 15 predicted proteins | sample ThiBiot_500_plan_FD_183949 | JGI IMG/M metagenome (GOLD analysis project Ga0209914, IMG submission 183949) | Wastewater bioreactor microbial communities from Cape Town, South Africa - Thiocy_cont_500_plan (SPAdes) | ecosystem: Engineered > Bioreactor > Thiocyanate-remediating > Anaerobic-Aerobic...
TTACCTGAGATTCAAACAAGTTTTTCAAATTCATTCAATCTCTCTGAAATTCATGTCGATACAGTCGTTAAAATCAATCATCAACGTTATTGTCCAGCATCGTTTGTGTTCGATAGAAAATTCTATTTATGTCTTAAAGTCGTACTTAGGACAATATTTACGTCCTACAATAAAATTTCTTCGACAGAACGATGTTCACCATTATTAATCAAAACCGTCGAACAATGGAATAATCTCATGTCATTTTCTTCAATCTTACGCTCATCGACATATGTTTGGATTGATCGACGATCGACTTATCTCTCCGATGATTTATTCAAATCCCAAGCAGATTTATTCTCATCATCCATGGATATTTGTCTAATAATTAATCCCGATCAAACACCAATCTTTCGGCTTACTCTCTGTTCAAATATCCATTTATTTACTGCTTATATTTTTTGCATACAAAAGCCCTATCATTCAGCAGCTACGGATGAATCTGATTTCAAAACAGACAAATCAATTCTTCCGATTTATGCAAATATGACTTGTCCTTCGAGATTTAATCTATTTGATAATGTTTGTTATTATGTCGATTCATCTTTTGTCTATACAAATCATCAAGGTGAACAAATTTGTTCGAATCGATATGCGAATAGTACATTAGTAACATTTCAATCTCATGAATGGGGAAATGTGAATACAACTCGATTTCTTGGTCGATTCGTTGATGATGCATTGATCGAATTTGTTTATTATCAATTAGAAAATCAACTTCGAATTGAAAATCCAATGAATTCAACAAATAAACATTGGTTAAGATTATTAATTCGCGATAAAAATATTTCAAATAGTTGTGTTTTACGATACTATGTTCGATCATCTGGTGCTTTTACTGTTCTTCATCGTTGTATCGATGGTGGTCATCCTGTTTGTCAAACCGATCCAATACCAGTTGAAATCAACATTGATTCTACAACAACAATTAGTCCAGATACAAGTACAACTTCAACAACAACAATTGAGATAATACTATCGAATGAAACACTTTCTGACGAAGATCTTATTGATAATGAAACTGATATTAATTCTCCATTTGCAATAAACAATGAAAAACAAACAATGAAATCGAAATATTCACGTTATATCTTTGTATTATTTACTATTGGTCCATTAATTGTAAGTTGCTTATTAGTTTTCGGTGTTGCACTATTTGTTAGTTACTGTCGACGAAGTCGTGGATCCTATTCAACTCAACGACGATCGATAAATATATTTCGTCGAAAAAAACGTTCACCTACACCAACAACAACGACTTCGACTGAGAGTATTTCGAATACACCTGCTGTTCTTTACAAACGATTGCCAACATCACCGCCAACGATTGCTATAGATGCTGATATGAACGAAGTTTTTGACGATAATGTTCAACTTTTACCAACAACATTTCATCAAATCAATACAAAAGAAAATATCATACCTGAAGAGAATGAAGAACCGATCTATGCAACTCTGAAACTTCCCAATGAAAAATGACGTCTTTTTTTCTCCAGAAATTCGAATTGCTTTTGCTTTATTTGCTTATGTCTTCTACTATATGAATAAACAGTCCTTTCAAAATCATAAATATTTACCTGGAAATCAGCAAATCTATTTAATCGATTCTATACTTTCTATGAGTTTTTGATAATTTATTTCGAAATAAATGCTAATACAGTAGAATTTAGTTTAGCAGACCTTTGAGGGTGTTGAGGGTGAGAGTGACACACCCATTCATGTTTATGTATAAAAACCTGTGACAAAACAAATCTGGCAAAGAATTTTTCTATATAGTTATCTTTTATTTCTAAATGGTTGACTATTTTATCAAATCTCTAGATCTCCTATGATTCTTTTTTATTCTTTTAATTTGTTTTAATTAAAAGAATCTAAACGTAACAAAAGATGTATGTTTGATTATGAAATCATGCCTCAAAGACTTCATTAAAAATTGGACAGAATGTTACCAAAAAGGTTTATTAGCACAATCCCTGTGAGATTAAAAATGTGAAACACAAAGTGACTTTGAATAGTGACATCTTTGTCTGAGATTATAATTCGCTTTTGTTTTAACTTATATTATCTTCGATTGATGACGATGAAATGAAGTGAAAAATAAATATTGCACCACAAATGTAAAATCAGCTCATTTGAATTTGAATTCTTCGGTGAAAGAATGTCGAACGAATTAGAAACAGTTAAACAACAATGGGACGATCAAGCTGGCGAGTGGAATCAATGGATTGGAGACGAAGGAGATTCAAATCGAAGAGATTCAAGTGATAGTTATCTTTGGAAATATATTGGCAATATCGATGACAAAGTCGTTCTCGATGCTGGTTGTGGAAATGGATATTTAACAGTTAAATTTGCACTTGAAACAAACGCCAAACAAGTTATAGGCGTCGATCTCTCTTCGTCATTAGTTCAATTAGCAAAAGAAAATCTTGATCGTCGAGTGATAGATATTGAACAACATCGAAAAGTTCAAGTCTATCAAGATTCAATTACTGAATTGAAAACAATCGAAGATAATTCTGTTGATTTAATTGTTTCCAATTATGTTCTCATGGATACACCGGATCTTGAATCTGTTGTGAAAGTATAATTTGTCTTTTTTCTCGAAATTGTCGATCTTTCAGAAATGAATAAGCTTTGTCTAGTCATTTGAACGTGTTTTGAAACCTTCTGGTCGAGTGGTTTTTATCATACTTCATCCTTGTTTTGATCGTGTGCCAGAAAAGGACGGAGTAAAACGAATGTTTGTATGGACAAAATCCTATTTCGACGAAACAGTCGAACAGCAAATATGGGGTCCATTCTGTTTGAATATGTACCATCGATCTTTGTCAGTCTATTTCAAAATGTTTCATCAATATGGTTTGACATTAGTCGATTTTGATGAGCCGAAATTTTATTCGAAATTACATGGTTATGATTTCACTTGTGCTGCTTTATTTCATTTTAAAAAATGAAAAAAAAAAGTTTTATCTGCTTTTGTTCGAATCGTTCGTTGATTCAGAATAAAATGATTCCCTATTGAATTGTACATTTGCATCAACCGCTTCTTTTCGACAATAATATCGAGTGAATATAAAAATAAATATACTCATCGAACCAACAACAATAAAAGACGATGGTACGACATAATATAATTTCTGACGAGTAAAAAGTGATGCTATTATAGATGTTGCATTCGAAGAACTATTCTGCATTTCTAATATCGTTGCTTTATATAAAGAAACAGTTGAAGTCTTCGATGATTTTTTGATGGTTTTATTATAAAAAAAATCATTTCTATTGGGTGTTATTATATATTTAGCCCATTTTTGATCATCAACAATTCGATTACGTGAAAATCGAATCATTGTTTCATTAACAAATGGATCTAGAAAATTTTTTGCCATTGAACCATAACTATGATTCGTTCTTGGTGCAATGAATGAAATAACCAATCGCGAATATAATGGCGAATCTTTACTGATAAATGATTTTAAATATTTAAATGTAATCTTTTCAGGATCGTAGTTTCGAAAACCGATTTCAAGTAGTTTGGGTAATTTAGGATTCGAATATGTTCGAAAAATAGCTTCAATTTCCGATGAATGTCTGTTGAAAAATTGTTCGAAAATTGTTTCATTGTAAAACATAAATGTAAGACAACGTGATACATTCCTACAGAAATTAAATACATGCCATACAAATATGTCAATATCGCAAACCAAACAATCGTTCACAGGTGAGTTTTTTTCATCTACATGAGACGCTACCGAGTCGCAACCCTTAGACATAACATATTTCGGCGAATGTGAATACATAAAACAACCCGGAAATAATACTAGATTCGTTACAGAAATTTTATTGAAAATTATTATTATTATGATTATTAATGTAGAAATAAATAAATGTTTCATCGATTTAAATCATGAATCGCTTAGTTACGATAAAAACGAAAACAATTTTCTATTTTATAAATCTTAGTTTTTCGTCTCAGAAAATAAAAGCATTGATAATACAGTTGACTAGTGAGAGAATAAGCACAAATCTCACTAAGAAAAGAAACAAACATTCCATTCGATTTGTTTGTTTTTTGTAGATGAGAAATCTATCTCTACAGAGAGATGATGATCAACAAAAGAGAAGAACCATTAGAAGAATATACATGTGAATATACGTGTCACAGAATAAGAAGAAAGAAATGTGAATTTCATTTGTAATCAATTACCTGAAAATCATTCAATCGAGCAGCATAAACTGAAACAAAGACATAAGCTTTATTTGTATGAGAATCATGAACAAAGAAAAAACGAAAAAGAGATACGATACGAGAGTAAATTGCAAATGAAGAATAGTACACAATAGACAAAAAAAACAGAGAGATGAGAGAAAATGAAACGAAACCATACTGTATAAATTCAACAGATCAACATTTTCCAGCTTCATTCAAATTAATAAGTAAGACGAAAGAAAGAAAAAGAAATAAAATTCACAGGGAGAGAGAAAACAAACGGACGGAGATTGTTGTTTTTTAAAAGGTTTCTAAACAAACAATGATATTAATAGTGTTCGAATGAGCACCTGCAAAGAGAAAGAGAGAAAAAAAAACGAAATCGATATCCAATTGGAATGATACTATATATCACAAACGTAAAAATTCAGTCGGATACATAGTAGGCGTACTGTTATTATTATAAAAGTAGAGCGTAGAAGGTGAAGTTAAAGTTGTTGTTTTACCAGTTAGATCTGCAGTTGTACCAGTAGTTGTTGTACTTGCACAAATATCATCTGATGCAGTTAGAAATATATACGGACTTGTATTTGTAGTTGTATGAGATGGATGAGTTTGTATTGTTGATAATTGAGTTGGACTTGCTGTTGTCAGTAGAGTTGCTCCGGTATTATTTGTCGTCGTCATTGGACAAGCTAAAGCTGTTGTATACGATTGAGTTAATTGATTTGCATTGATCATTGTTGCAGTTGGAGCTAAATAGATTTTTATTTGATTAGAAAAAAACCGGTTAAATCAATATTTTTCCGTTCTTACCAGAAAAATGTATAGCACCATTGCTCATTGCCGAGAGTGAACTCAATGAAGTTCCAGCAAGTGTCATGATCGGTGCTCCATATACACTCGGCATACTAGTGAGAAATCTCGTACCAATCGATATAGGATCATTGGAATTTTCACTTGAAGGTAAAATTGGATTTGTATAATCACGACTTTTATCATTGTTATATTTGACATTGAGTGATTGTAATTTAGAAAAATCGATTTGTAATGTACAACAACCATTGTAAATGTTTTGACCATTTAAACTCTAGAAATACTCGGAAATCAATATTTTCTTTTTTAGAATCCAAATTGTTTACAAGTTTAGCTGATTGAGCAGTTGCTGCGTCTTTCATTTGAATCAATCCTTGAAATTTATCTAAACAGAAAATCACCGATTACCAGACTATTCATTCATTCGTTGATTTTTTACCATTTTTTGTAAAAGTGATTATTTTCAAAACGACACCAAATTTATTAAAAATCTAAATCAAACTCTACTTTTCGAAGAAGAAAACCGATTCTCTCTACCTGATTAAATGTATCGACATTAACTGGATAAAGCATATTATTAACAACAACACGTAGAACACAATTTTGTCCGCCTGTTTGTCCAATTTCTTGTAAAAGACTAGCTGATTGTAAAGCAGCTTGTGCTTGTTGATTATTAGCATTATTCGGATCAGTTTTCAATTCTTGATGATTAGAAAATTGTACGAATATTTGCCGACCATTTAATAAAATTGGAATCGACGAAAAATAATCGGTCATTGCTTGTGCATGTTCAATACTGTCAAATTCGAGAAATGCCTGAAAGATTTCATCATGAAAACATTTCTGAGAGTGTCTTGAAAGTCAATCTACTTGATTCTTTTTTCGCAGATTAAGTACGTTCGTTATTTTTCCAAATGAAAGACCGAATTGAACAATTTCTAATTCACTTGCATCGATATTTCGTAAATGAACTTTAAAAAAAATCTGAATTCTTTACACAAAACACAATTTCAATCGCCACTAACCAACACGCGATGGAGCACTCTTTTCGATTCGAGCTTTCTTCGCTTCATTACTATCACCATTGACATTCGTATGATTCATACTATCTTCTTCATTCGTTGTTATAACATGAATTTTATTCGATGGTGACGACGGAAGATCATTGGAAAGTAAACGCTATGATAAAAAAAATGATACGAGAAAATCAATTTTCGCTTTCTTTTTTTCATTTGATTAATTGTCGAGTATATGTACCTTCATTGATCGCTAAAAAATACAAAAAAAAATCATGCATAAGTATTCATCGACTTCTACTCAATTATTTCTTCATCAAAAAAATTCAAGTAGTATTTCTTTCTCCTTTTCTCGTCTCGTTCTCTTACTTTCAATCATTCGTTCGTTCTTTTCTCTCTAGTCTTCTCTTCTTTTTCCATTCTTTTTCTTTATTTATCGGATTTTTATATTATGATTATTTTTATTTTTATTTTTATTAGAAGTGCAATGAATTGTTTAGAAGTATTAGCTCTCGGTTATTATTTGATCAATAGAGAACAAAAGAAAAAAAACGAAAGATTGTTGTTAGATGAGAAGAGAGAATCGAGACATGATGTTCATTCGTTTGTTAGAAGCTTATTCTAATCATACAAAACAAATATACAAATAAAGGGTGTCGTCTCTATGCGGTCAACCGATCGAAACAAGAAATTACTGTGTGCTCTCAATGTTTTTTAATTTTTTTTAATCATAATACAACATACATGCATATCCACTTGATGTGAGAGAAGGCAACGTACGCACCTGTCGTTCTATTTCTTTTTCTTTGCAGATTCATACGTATAAATCATAGTTTTACGATTGTGTAGAAAAAGAAAGAACTATGGATTTTTTTTTCTTCAGTGAGATTAATCTTGTGATCATAAAAGAGAGAGAGAGGAAAAGAATGATGCATGCCGACAGTAATAAAAAAGAAACATCGTCAAGTGTGTGTGTGTGTTTATTAAACTTATCGTCTCGTTATTGAAATCTTAATCATTGATAATGAATAATATTCGAGATTTTCAAATAAAAGATCGTGATCAAAGCGAAGGTTTAGAATTCATGTCGAAGAAAGAAAATCGCTCAACATACGGTCGGAAACGAGGTCTCATTTCTTATTCTTCCGACTCGAGGATCTTCTTGTTGACACAAATATACATAAAACAGGAAGGAAAAAGAATAGTTCACATATACACACATTTCTATCATAATCATAACATCCATTAAGTACTCACCATTAAAAAAAATAAGTGTTTTTTCCCTGTCGTTAACTATACTTTACGTTTTTTTTCTCTCTCTCTCTTTGTCTTTGTAATCAAGAAATTGAGATATAGAAGAAGAAGAAGAAGAAACTTGCGCTGAAGAAAGTGTTTCGACAGAGAAGAAAAAGAAAGAAGAAAAAAGTGTATCTGTTAACAAACAGTTTAAACTTTGATGAACTATTTAACAAAAAAAAATCAGATCAAAGTATCGATTGTCGTTTGTTGAAATTCCAAATAGAGAAAATGAGAAACATATTCGGAGTGTTTGTTTTCAGTCAATTTTTACATTTGCATAATCGATCTGATCGTCAAGCATTACACATAGGAAGAGATTATATTTACGAATGTAGATAAGGCATATCGAACATCTCATTCTGCATACGAATTTTTCTCTTTACTTACGATCGATTTCAATCGTAGCTCGAATTGAAGTTTTGTTCGTTTGCAATATTTCTATTGATTCATTTTATCATTTAATCCGAATGAAAAATAGAATATATATATAACCACGTAGAGAGAAATGATGTTAATATATAAAAGCAAAATGTTAGAACTAACTCAATTTTATTATCCTCAGACAAAAAAAAGAAGAAAGAAAGAAAGAGAAAGACAGACACAGAAAAGAAAAAAAAAGTAAAATAAAAAAAACGAGACACAGAAAGAGAGACGAGACTATGGCATTCTTTTTTTGTTCCTGTTCTTCCGCCTGCATTTACTCCTGTGGATCCGATTTCAACAGAAACATACCTTTAAATAAAATAAATTGCCAGTATTATCCGTAGCTGCTGTCGAATACATTGTCATACTAATTCAATGTTCGAATGTCTACAAAAATTTTTCAACAACAGTTTTATTCGAATGATTATAAGAGACATAGAGAAGCAGAGAGAGAGAGAGGACATGTTTGGCCTACACAAACATAAGGCAATAGGAGACGAGAAAAAAGAGAATGAGATGTATACTTATATATGTATATATATATCGAACGAATAAGACAATAAACCGAAGAGCAAGCAAAGAAGAAGAAGAGAGGAAAAAAAGGGAACTTTGTGTACAAATGGTGGTTATAATAATGAAGACAAAGGAGGATTAGTAAATAAAAAATGCTTGATGTGTATACGAACTACTACGATTACTCATCTTTCAATCAACATTGAAATGAAAATATGTCTAACTGACATGAACGCCGCCATCGCCTTGTGTCTTTTTCGTACATTCATCCGAGATGAGATGAAGAATTTGCATTAAAAAAAATATGATAATTGTTCAGTAACAAAAGCACGTTCTTATTTCACTCGATATGTATTCTCATTATCAACTAGTAAATTTCTTTTTCTTTTTCAAATCTACTCTTCATCTCTCTTTCGTTATCTTTATAATTTCATTTCTGTGAATGTTAACTTATGTTGAACTTTATCAATTGTATTAATTGACTGAGGATTAAAGTGAAAATACATGAACATTTCGATTGATCAAGCATCGTGTGATATGAAACAATTGAGATTTAATTACTCTGCATTCAATATCGAATTGTGAGTCTTGTTAAAAAAAACATGTCAAGATTATATCAAACAATCACAGAAACGATTCCATACGACATACTGATAAAATCAAACGAATTTTTCTATTAAGAAATCACTCGAGTGCTCATTATACAAAGTAAACCGAGAGAAATGTGTTGTTTGCATTAGGAACAGGAAACGATAAATTTTTATGAAACATAGTCATACTACTGCAAAATGTTGACCTCTCGATCTTTTTAAATCTTAACTGAAAGAGCGTGTGCCAAAAGCTCTCCTACAAAACTCAATATAGGATGATCGTTTCGGTTTTTCAAATATAGACATTGAAGGCTCAAATGCATGTTCTACGTAGTGAATTTTCGACTTTTATATCATGCTCTTTTTTCAGTTTGAGCTTAATTTCTCTGTTAATAATTTCAGCGGGATCAAAGCTTTTTTTAATGAATTCTAATAGAATATAATGTCAGATACAGAATCTTCATCAGAAACTGAATTAAAAAAAACATGTAGCTAAGAGCGGTTCGAAAAAAATTCTCGTGTAGAGATTTCTAATAAATACTTTATCTAATTTAATTCAATGAAAGTTTTCCAATGATATTCCAATGTTCAACTAATCGAACACGAACTAATCAATAATCTTTATTCAACGAACCGCCTCAAAACGCCGGTTAACCGCATTCAACCGGGGTTAACCGCGGTTCTTTTTCTTCATACTTTTTCATTTGTAACTGAACAAATATTTTTTAAATCTTAGAAAATTGTCAGATTTTAGTCGAAATTGCGCCTTCCTATATTTGTAAGCGTGCTGAAGCCGCTGGTGCTAGCCACATCAGCTAATTTTGCTTAGTTTTCGAGTTTGGATTTAATTAAAGATGGCGCTATAAAAAAATAGCCATTAGTTGTGTTCGAACCTATAACGACGAATTTTAAATATTTTTGTAAAACCTTTTCTAACACATCAGAAACTTACTTTTTCGGTTAAAATGAACATTATCATGAGATTTTCAAACGAAATCGTGAAAAGGTCAGTGAAAATAATGGCACAAAACGAAAAACTGATTTTAACCGACGGTTTTTTAAGCAACCGGCGGTAACCGGCGGTTTTACGAAAAAATCGAGAACATGGGCTATCAAACCATTTGGCAAACAAAAACAATTTCGAATATTTATCATTCGTTCAAATTATTTTAATTATCATTTATACTGTTGAAATCATTATATTCGTCTATTTATCTACACCTATTGCCAATAAAACCTTTCATGAAATATCATCGAATGAAAAAACTGATGAAGAATTAAAAAAAATTATAATTGGAATTAGTCAAGATACATACTTATGTTATCATTGCGTTCAAAACCAAACAACATTCAAACAATTAGAATTATTAATCAAAAAACAAAAGAAAAATTAGGAAATTTTAAATTCAATAACATTTTTACGAGGTGTTGTCAATATAATGAACATCATTAATTTAATGGTCGTTTTTTTTATATATGGTGGTCCCTTACTTCATTTTGTTATTTCATTATTAAGTATGATAATACGTATTATATGGGACATTCTTTTTAAGTCAACGTACTTTGATTATGTTCGATTCTGTCATTCTGATAGTATCCATGTTGGCAATAATCAAATGTCTTTGTTCCCTTGAACGGGGAAAATTTGATATTAATAATTTAAATAAGAGACAATAATTTGTTAATATTCTTTCAACTGCTTAAAAAATTAAAATAAAGTTATTCCTTCTCGTTCTTTTTTGTTCTTAGATCGAATAATGTCATCATATTCAGATGCATATAATACGAATATGATTGAAATAGATAATCAATACGAATATTTAGGTAATCTTATCTAATCCTATACGATTTGAAACATTCAAAATTGTTTTTGTAGATAAATGTATACGAAAGAAACTTTTTTTCTAAAATGGTAATTAAATAATAAAGATTGCATAAAGAAATATTGATTTTCTCTAGGAAACAAAAACATTTAATTATTTAATCAATCGAAATAAGTATCGGCTGATATGATTAAAGACGTTCAATCACAAGCAAAATCTATTCATAAAAATTTAGAAATTGAACGAAATGAATTAAATCAAATGGAAGAAAAAATTAAATCAACCAAAAAACATATTTCCAATGCTTGTCAAAATCGAAACAGAGAACCATCTGATGTTTGTTATTTGATTTTTCATTGGAGATTCGATGAAGTGACATCTCAAATCTTGAAAAATAACCGACATATGAAAAGATCTTATGATGATTTATTATTTCCTTTACACTATTTCTTCATTCTATTTTCATTTTTCAATGTAATCATCATCAGATTTATATTTGAACAACCATTTCGTTTGTTTTTTTATCTCAAGTTTATTTGTTATTCTCATCTCATGTATAGATAGTGGATATTTTCTATCAAATCTTCCTAATGTTTACTATACACTTATTCTTGGTGCTTTCTTAATTTTATTTTCATTATTCGTATTGTTCAAAATACTAATAATATTGTTAGCTATTGTTCATTATCAAACTATCAAAGAATTTTTCTCAAATCACTAATCAATATGTAGAAATACAAAAATTTCTTATTTCTTGTTCAATAAATACTGTTTGCAACTTATTCAATAAATAAAACGAAAGGTGTGTCGCTAACACTTGAACTCATTCAATTTCTATCACATGTCACCTATTTTCTAAAAAACTATTTTTATCAAAATGTCAACTGCTCTATGTTTGAATTATTCATATGGTACAACTTGAAGTAACTGTATTTGATGAAATTCTTCTTCAAAATATGTTTTCAACAAGTTCAGATGATTACTGTCTGTTAATATCTCCTCTATTTTAAGTATTAAGTGTCATTGGTATTGTATTAATAATATTATTGAGTATGCTTGAACTGAAATCATTTATTTGTCATGTTAAGAAAATCGTTCGACAAACAGATCTTTGGATTTGTAATCTTGAAGAATTATTTAATTTGTATTAAAAGATAATTGCAAAATGTTAAAATAATTGGTAGCGAAGGTCCTCTAGAAGCATAAATATAATCTTGTTTCTTCATACACTAGATCATGTATTTATCTTAGAACTGATTCTTTGGCTAGAACTTCATCCATAATCCAATGAAACATTACAGTTATTGATATTTATCAGATAATATATTTTTTACGTAAAGAACTGTTACATGTACAATTTTCATTCTGTTTTTTAGTTGTTTTTTCTTACTCATTTTACGTGTATACGTACGTATAAACACTCGTGTATTTAAATAACTGCGTGCTGAGTATACCTTGTATTTATTATTGATTTACTCTCAAGAATGATTATTTTATTCAAAAAGATAAACTAAAAAAATCCGATGATCAATATGTAGATAAATATAATCAAAAAATTTTCATTCAGTTAAATCGTCAAACAAAATCAAATTTTACTATTCTCGAATATGGGCAAAATCACGCAAAACAGGACATTTACGCCTCTTATTTCTTTTTAATTCTTTATCTGGGTATTTTTTCCTCAACCATTCTTTTAGCACAGACGTATGTAAAAAGGTTTGCTCTTTCAATTGGTCACTAGTAAAAGTTAATTAGTTAATTAGTTGATTAATTATAGAGTAATTAGCGAATATCTCCCAAACCACGTGATATAAACACTTGAGAATTTCAGTATAAATTACTCAATATGGTCGATATCTATGTTAAAATTTTCAGTGAAATCGGTTTTAAAAAAATTCTCATCGAAAAAGTGGCGCCCTCTATCTGATGAAAAGTTCAGGAGCCTATATTCCGACGTCGGTATAGTCTATGGCGATTCAGCAATAATACTCACCTACAAAAACTATTCGGAAAGATTTTGTTTAATTATTACAGGAATTTTTTCATCAAGTAGTCGTACGCTGTAACGTCGCTAACATTTTTGTCACGTCGCAAACGCTGAATGTTTATCAATTATTGAAGATTCTGACTATAAGTCAAAAGAATGTTAGATAGTCATTTTGTAGCCCTAACATCCGTCTATAAAATATGCCAAACGGTTTCGAAATCCATTGGCAAAATTCGCAGAATATTGTAAATGAAACACTTATAGTGGAAGTTGATGTCCTTTTTCACATCACGTCGCTAACGCTATTATTCACTCGATAACTTTTCTAAATCAACGATCTTAGCGCTGATTTTTGTGGGACACACTAAGTGCTCGGACATCTACATAATATATTAAAAGCAACTTTATAAATGCTCGCTGAGTTTAGATATACGTGCGAGAATCGTACGATGTCACGTCGCTATTAAAATGATTTTGCCCATATACGAAAGTGTTAAGTCAATCAAAATTTTGTCATAAAAAAGATGAACTTATTTTCGGTGAACAATATCCGTATAAAAATTGCAGATAAAATCGTTTCTCGTTAGTCAATACAAAGAACTAATATCATTCATTGAAGACTGCCAATGTCTTACCAATCCATCGAAGTGATATTCATTATAATCAATTATCAAAAGAACGCGATCCAAATCAGATTTGGTTATTTTGGCATGATTTAGCTGGTGATGTTCAACCAGAAGCTATTCCCACGAAATTTAATTGAACAATATCTTTTCGTTTCGATTCTGAAGCTAGTATGGGTGCATATGGTATAACAGTTCTTCGTCCGAAAATGCTATCAACTGATGAATTCAATTCTTATATCGATGAACAATTTACAAAACGTCAATCGTATGCTTTGTGGTTTGTTAGTAATTGTAACTCGAAAGTTCGTCTTAATTATTACGAACAATTACAATCAGTTTACCCAAGAATAAAAATTCATGGCGATTGTGTGAAACAAATCAATCCGAACTATGTTCTCGAGACAGTGAATGTGAATCTTAAGCATGTCGAGATTATATTACCGAAAAATGTTGGCGTTCGCTAACTTTTGAAATAGTACCAATTGTATTCGGACCAAAACAAAAACGCTTTATTGAAAAAATTGCACCGCCAAGTTCGTTTATTTTTACTGGTGATTTTTCTTCCGTTGAACAACTTCGATTTTGTGAACTTTGCTATCGATTAAATACAAATACGAAAACAATTTTCTATCACAATATCAGTTAAGAAAGTTTTTCTCGTCGATGACAAGCTTTGATCAAAAAGCTATTGCTCGTTTATAATTCTTCAATAATTGAACAGATGTCGCTCGATTGCAAGCCATTATTTTTCTCTAGTTGAACAAAAAAAATCGGTGATAAAAAGAAGAAACAAGAAGATTTTTTTTGTCAATAAACGAAATTTTATTTTCGAGAAAAATTTCTTCAGAAATAAAACAAATAAACAACATATTGAACAGATTGACCGTTCGATAATTGATAACAACAATCACTCACTCAATCATTCAATCTGACCAACGCGATGACCAATACTCAAGTCGACGATACAATAACAACTCCAGCTGTTGAAAAAACGTAAATTCATTCGAATTGTTTTCTCTTTCGTAACCAAAAAAATGATTTTTATCTAGTGATGAAAAACTCTACGATCAAATCACAAAACGACTTGGTCAGTTTGATTGCTTATCAATGAGTATCTGTCATTTTCCTTTTCTAGAACCATTAGAATCAGTTAAATTCGCAGCTTATCGTGTCGCATGTAAACTCCGAGTTATACAAAAGTATCTCAAATGTAAAATCTTTCTCTCCGACCGAAACATTTCAGTACTCTTTGCTGTTTTTTTTGCAGTAACATATGTTGATTATAATATCCTCGTTCGAGTTTTTAATACTCAAGATTTACAATTTGGAATTGATAAATCAACGATAAGTTATGCCGATGCTAAGCAAGTTTTGGTCGCGATCTATCAACTTATTTCATCGTACCATTTCAATGAAGCGACGATGGATGAAATTATCGAGACTTTATTGAGATTTTTCTGCGAAATCTTACAAATGTAAACATAGAGTTTTTTTTTTGCATTAACAAATTTATTTGTTTTGATAGACAAATCAATGAGGATTTCGATTTGAACGCATTTAAAATTCTTCTTTTTACGTTATCAAACGCAAAATTACCGGAAAAATATCGTTGTACGTAATATGAAAATGTATTCGGCCGTTTTATTAAGTTTTTCTTTTCTTTCGCAGGTTTTTTTCGTCAAATAACCTCGCCGAATGTCATTGCTTCTCAAACGAAACTCATTGAACTATTCGAAATTCTCTTAAAACTTCCGAATCATTTCGATAATGTCGACTCATTTCATCCCGAAAACATCTCGAATTGTGTTCAAAGTTGCCTTGATCACGTAAGAAAATCTTCGACCCAAAAAAACGAAACTTCATCTCTTTCAAATTCAGACACATGATGGAGTTGTTCGAGAAGATTTATTCGTCAATTGGATGAGTCGAGAACCGCAGACATTAGTCTGGTTGCCAACATTGCATCGGCTAATTGCAACGGAAACAGGTTGATGATTCACTTTTGAGTTCTATGATTCGAATTCATCGAGAATATTTTAGTTCGACATGAAGCACGATGTGACACATGCAAAGCTTATCCCGTTATCGGCATGCGGTAGGTTGATATCGGTAGATTTCGATGAGATATTTAGAGTTTTGAATCGAATAGATATCGATGTCTTCGTTGTTTTAATTATGACCTTTGTCAAACGTGTTTTTTCACGGGTGATCACGCGAAGAAACATGATGGATCACATCCAATCGAAGAATATTGCAAACAAGTAATTAAACGTGATGACAAAGAGATTGATTTATTCATTCGACGTTTTTGTTTTCAAAGGTAACACCGTTTGAGGATTTGAAAGCATTTATGGAATTTGTCAAACTTAAAGTGGGAAAAAGAGAATTGAAAAGAAAAGAACGTTATTTAACAATCGAACGATCGAAATCATTGTAATTTTCGAATGATTTTATCGAAAGAAATTATTTCGATTGTTGGTTTTAGTTCGGAAACGCCTGTGAATTCATCGGAAGATAGTTCCAGTCAATTGCTTATCAATGGTCATCATTCGTTAACTCATCAAGAACAATCAGATACTAAGGTTGCAATTGATTTTTTTTGTTCTCGTTTATTTGTGTATCGTTTGATTTTCATTTTAGGCTCTACTTCAAGATATCTATCGATCAGTTCCCAAATCTGAAACGAATTCGTACGATTATTTTCAATAAATAAAGAAAAACAGTCGCTCTAGTTTAATTTTTAGTGCACGTGAACCGATTCTTCCAATGACTGGCTACGATAATGTTCCTCATCCGCCTCTTGAAAAGAAAAAAATCGAAATTCCAATTAAAAAACTGCTAACAAAAGATGATTCACTCATTGAAAACTACGCTAATCTTGTCGGACAGAAAAAACGGACGCAAATCTCGGACGATGATGATGAAGCTGCGCCAATGCTCATGCCAAAACAACATACGCCCTTGAAAAAATCCCTATTCAACAAATCGAGTACATCCGAACACTATCAATTGCCAGGCAAAACAAACGGAAAAAATGTCAACGACGATGATGACTACCAGCCACCTTTACCACCGAAACAACGTCAGAATACATCGCGTGCAATGGTCTACGATTTTATTGGAAGTGAATTGCAAGAATTGCGTGTTGCACTTGCACAATTTGATGGAACAGCTAAAGTTTGAAGCGTCGTTTCGTCGTGAATATTGTTTGCTGTGAATATTATTTCTAGCTGATTTTTATCCTACATTTTTTTCTTTTACCTTTGCACTAATAGAGTCAGATAGTTTCATGTTATATAAATCTCTTAATCATTTCGTTTGAAAAATAAAAACAAAATCGGGATTTCTCAGCCGTAGATATTCTTTGTATGTTAATAATAGCCTTCGTTTGTTTTTTTTTAATGAGAAGTAAACAATTTATTGATCTTCTTGAACGGAATTTATTTACATAAACCAAAAAGAAAAAGAAACATCGAAGTTACTATTCACGGAAAAGACCGATGTTTGTTTAATGAGAGATGGATTTCAGTTCATCACTTGTTGGTTCGAAATTTTTGGCTACGAGAACAACGGGAACTTTCATTGAATGATGTCGCCTAAACATTGTTTTCAAATGATCACCTGTTGATCTGCATGCTTGTAAAAATCGTACATCAAGTGCCGCAATAACAATCGGATCCAGTGTTATACTTATATAGTTTAAAATCTGCGCTATGATACCAATTGGAGAGTTTTTATAGAAAAAAGGAAATAAAAGAATATGTGGCGACCAAAAAATAATCCACAAGGAATAGAATACTGTTGATTGAACAACGAGTTGCCGATGATATTTATGTCGTGCATCGACTATCGATGGTGTTCGAATGCCGTCTGTATTACGAATATAATTCAAACTTAGCGAAAGAAATACGAGTGTAAGAATAACTGGAATGAAATATGATAAAAGAAGATATAAGATACGAATCTTCACTGAAACAGGCAATAGATCGCATGCATTGCCGCGAGGATTTTCCAGACGTGTCCATTCGAAATACGCAGCTAAGATATGACCGAATAATGGTATTAAATAAATAAATAAATGCATGAAAATAATTGTACGACGATTGGATGAATAAATATCGTGATTATGTACGATTTGAACATAACGACAAATATTCAATGCTAAGAGAATATAACTTTGTAAAAGATTTAAATAATTATCGAATATTGCTTCACTATAACAGATCATTGTCTGAAGAATACGTGGCACACATGTCGACCACCACCGATAAATATAAAGTAGAAAAAATCGAAGCAATAACAATAGATCAGTCGCAAGATACGCATACAACCATTGCATGGATCGTTGACGTACACTTGGATATGTAATTAATTGAATCCAGAAAAGAAGATGAATCAATGTTGCAGCAATGCAAACATACGATAGTGGTTTTTCGATTTTACCACCTTGTTCTCGCCAAGAAATAAGATCACATGTTGTTGTTGCCGTTGTATTATTCATTTCTGTACGATACAATTCATCTAAAACAATTAATTAAAAAATTGTCGGAGTTCTTTTTTATTCATTCTTATTTGTCTATCAACAGAGAAAATGTTTTCTATTGAAAAAAAACAACAACTTTTCCCGATTTATGCAAATGAATATATATATATACGTACTTATCGACGACATTCGTTTCCAGAGGCATATTTTGCTGAATACTGTTAATAACGTTTATGCTCTTCACTAAACTCAATACAAATAGAGGAATAGGAAAACATCGAGCAACCATTCACTTACTCATATAATCGTCTGTAGTGAGTCTTCCTTGTTTTTTTCTCCGTTCTACGCATTCGATGAAATGTGAATGAATACATAGAGTTGAAAGAAAGAAAAAAGAGTCCTTATGCCCAATATGTAAGAACCTTTTCTCTCGATTGTCACGATCTAGTATGCTTTTCACGAGACAATATCATAGAAAAACAGTTCAGTTAGTCTTTAAAAAAATCATGTTTGAAAACGTTTGTGTTCTTCTTTTGACAGTAAATGACGATTTAATAATATAGTTAATTACAATGAGAAAAACGAGAGAAATTAATATTAACGAAACCTTAGGGAATACAACCTTGTTTTTCTTTTGTATGCAGTAAATCTACTCTAACATCCTGTCAAGATATACACAAAAAAGCGATCTGTGAAAAGATCGAGCTGTTCTCCTGATGGATATGAGAACTATTGTT
>Ga0209914_1001969_pt1 | contig 18357 bp, 13 predicted proteins | sample ThiBiot_500_plan_FD_183949 | JGI IMG/M metagenome (GOLD analysis project Ga0209914, IMG submission 183949) | Wastewater bioreactor microbial communities from Cape Town, South Africa - Thiocy_cont_500_plan (SPAdes) | ecosystem: Engineered > Bioreactor > Thiocyanate-remediating > Anaerobic-Aerobic...
CATTAACTATATCATTCACTTGCTGGAAATCTGATCTAAAAAGACAGTGATGATGCTCTATTTAATATACACTAATTACTACTGATACATATTATAAAGTGCTACGATAGTTCATCTGTATTTCATCTTCTCTTATCAACATTTTTAATTCGATCAATTCAATAAACTTCTTCCAAAAATACCATCAATGCGAAAATCCAAATTCCATTACAGTTATAGCCATATTTATCACAAGTATCTACGGTATTACTCAGTACTAACATTAAAATTTCTCAGCAGATTTCCTTAGATTTACTGAAAATTCCAGAACACTTATACCTAGGCTTCAGATGATGTGTATTATTATTCTCTAGTAAAATTAAAATTTCTGAAATTTCTTTGAAATTACTGAAAACTCCACGAAATCTATACTTAGGCCTGGGGAAATATCTGTAACTATTCAGTAATAAATTTAAAATTTCTGAAATTTCTCTGAAATTACTGAAAATTCCACGAAATCTATACCTAGGCTTCGGCTAGTTTGTATTGTTTATTTGAAATTTCTGAAATTTCTCTGAAATTACTGAAAATTCCTCAATATCTATACGTAGGCTTCGGATAGTTTGTATTGTTTATTTAAAATTTCTGAAATTTCTCTGAAATTACTGAAGATTCCACAATATCTATACCTAGGCTTCGGCTAGTTTGTATTGTTTATTTGAAATTTCTGAAATTTCTCTGAAATTACCGAAAATTCCACAATAGCTATACCTAAGCTTTGGATAGTTTGTATTGTTTATTTAAAATTTCTGAAACTTCTCTGAAATTACCGAAAATTCCTCAATATCTATACCTAGCCTAGGGCTAGTTTGTATTATTATTGTATTGTTTATCTGAAATTTCTGAAATTTCTCTGAAATTACTGAAAATTCCACAATATCTATACCTAGGCTTCGGCTAGTTTGTATTGTTTATTCGAAATTTCTGAAATTTCTCTGAAATTACTGAAAATTCCAGAACACTTATATTTAGGCTTAGAATTCAGGTGTGTTATTATTCTCTGGTAAAATTGAAATTTTCGAAATTTCTTTAAAATTACTGAAAATTCCACTACAGTTATACCTAAGTCTCGAATTCATGTCTATTGTTATTCACCAGTGTAATCAAAATTTCTGAAGTTTTCCTGTAATTTCGAAAGCTTTCGATCGGCATCACATTTTGTTATGAGTAACTAGTTTATAGTTTTCGAGTTTCGTTGAGAAATTTTGAGGAAATTTCTTGTATTATGTTATTCTGTATTAATGTCTGAGTTATATACTGCTGTAGTAAATTTAGAAATTTCGGAAATTTCTTTTTGTGGAAATCTGCACACTGCTGATCATTCATCTGTTTTTCATAGCTAGATTTGAATTGTTCAAGGCCATCAAGTAGTAGAGAATTTGGATCTCTACTTAGAAATTTTTCTTCATCGATCATTCGATTGATACCACACACAAATACATCGTGAGCAATTAAATCATTTGTCACGGCAAAATAGAATAGTCTAGCACATCTTTCATAAATAATTTGTAATTCAGTATTGAGTTCATCGGATGATAAATTCACTTGATTATTAATATATGTATATGAAAGTCGATATTCAGCTGGTTGTTGTTGATGTTCGTTTGCAGTACACTAATGATATTTCAGTAGAGTGTTTAATGAAAAATGAATTTGAACTTACAGAATTTGACGAAGGATGTATTTCGTCTAATAAGATATAAAATGGGCCCACTCTGGAAACATTCTGATTCTGACGATTACATGAATAGCAAAGTATAGAACCTTCATTAACTTGACTTGCAGATATTTTGATAAAAGAATTGTCTTTGGATAAAATGACATTTCGAAGACTATTTCGTGCGGTTTCTAAACATGGTCGAAGCATATAATTTATGTGAAATTGAATATCTTTCAATGATTGCCATTCAATCGTTCGTCGATATGACTTTAATCGTATCATAAAATCACGAAAACGTTCGGATTCAGTCACTGATCTTTGCCAGCTTCTTTCAAACTCATCTCGTTGAATGACTTCAAATTGAATATCATTTTGTAATGCAACTAAATATCGAAATGATTCGCTATCAAAACAAAATGTATTCTCTTTGGTAAATGGAATATTCTTCACGGGAAATGTAGCAAAAAATTCTTGTAATAACGGTCGTGTACCACCGGGCATAAAAAATGTCGAACGAGTATTCGTAAAACAGAACATGATGTTATCTCGAATATGTTCACCGAAATAATCAAATAATTGTGTGCAACATGATCGAAAATATGGATTTAATTGTGCAACTTCTGGCTTGAATAGAAGACAAACACCATGGATATGAGTGAAGTTATTAAGATAGGAAAATATGACGTCCATATTGAGATTATCCTGTTGACTACCTCGTGTATCACCAAAACCAGGTGTATCAATAAAGCGAAGTTTTCTATCTTTGGAAAGATTGAAGAGATAGGAATAACATTTTTGTGTGACTGATTGACCAACATCGTTATGATTTTCATTAGGATCGGGTTCACCGAATCGAACAATACGTTCTTCAAAGTCGTCGTTGACTGTCATTATATAAGAAACAGGAATGATAACAATTGGTTGGCCCTTTTCAGCGTCTGTCAAACTTTGAAAACGAAGATAATTAGCAAATGCATTGATAAATGTAGATTTTCCAACACCTGATTCACCAAGAAGAAGAATATTAATGCAATCATCAGTAGGCGGTGGTGGAAGTGGGCGATGAGTGTGTTTTGTAGTAATGCCATTAGTTTGAGGAGGCGATTGAATCACTTCCATTTGTTTTAATTTATAAGCCGTATAAGCAAAATCTGCATAGACAAGTCGTAAACGATGGTTCATTTGTTGTTTGTTGAGTAGATCGGAGTATATTATTGTCCATTTTTCTATATTTTCGTTTCGCAATGTATCATCTGACATAAAGACGATTTTATCTGATTCATCACCAAGTAAAAGGCTTTTTACGAGATCGTGTTGGGAATTTGCTTTCAAATCGAATTCAGCAACATTGCAATATTCAAAACCGTTCATCTGGAGTTCTCTAAGAATTTTTCCTTTGGTTTCCAAATCTTTTGTACGTGTTTCAAGAGTTTTAATTATTTGTTTAATAGCATCAGGTGGATCTAAAATCGATTCTTGTATAATTTTATAGGATTCATTTCCTAGTCGAATCCGTCGAAGTAAATTACGAAATTCTTGAGTCTGATTTTCTTGTAGCACTTTTAATATACATAGATCATTTTGAATACTTTGTAATTGTTCGTGTAGTTTTCCTTGAAGAATATTAGGTAATGTGTGTCGAATACAGAAATCAAATCGTCTGTAATCTGATATTTGTTGGATTAAGTACTGTTCTAATAGTTGTGTTTCATCTGGTTTACAAGAAACTAATTTTTGAATTTTATCGCCGTGTTTTCCGTAAAACCATGCGATAGGAGTAAGAATAAATCTTAATGGTCGATGTTCACTGACTTGTTGTATTTTAATAAATTCTGTGTAGAAATCTTCAAACTTGTTTATTTTATCAAGATGTCTTATGTTTGAATATACATGAGTCGAGATGATTTGCTTAAAATTCACTCGATCATTGGAATTAATTGATGATAAATGCCGGTTTCCATTTAAATCTCGTTGTATTTTAGATAAAAATACGTCGATAGAACCATCTGTTTCTGTTTGTGGCTGTAATCGAAGAACAACTAGTAGATGAATTCCAACAGTAAGACCAGTAACAATATGAGTTGAACATGATTCACTTGCTGATTTCACTATCGGTTTTTTAAGTTGATGCATATCATTGTAATATATTGTTTGTGATTCTTTATAGAAGTAAAAAAATCGAGTATGTTCATCGATGACTTCTGGATACGTAATAGCAGAAGCAATACCAGTTGGTTTAATCATATTTAATAAAATGCTCAATCGTAGTTGATGATCAATACCAATAAATGCAAGTAGATCATGTAAACCAATGTCGTGTTTTTTTATTTGACATATTTGTTTTGTTCTCGGTTGGTAATCTACATTGTGACCGTTTGTATTTACTCGACCTTTAATAGCATCGGTAATGCCATCATACATAGATCCAATGTTACCCAACGGGTTAATTGCTATACGATGAATATATTCAGGAGGCTGTCTTTTCTCATTTATTTCTCCAGTCAGTACAAAATCCAAAAATCCAAGAATATGTTTTTTTACTGACATAATTCGAATGCGTAACTGTTATAAAACTCGTCAATGACTGTGTTTGCTTTCCGCAAGCATGTGTAGTCACTGTTTCAATAAAAGAACGATAAAAACATGCTGCTTTCCACGAAAGAATTGTGTGCTCGGTAGTAAAAGAAAAGAAAAGAAAAAAAAATAACCAACGGAAAAATCCAACAAACATCATATGCAACATTTTACGAAAATGAAAATAAGTTTATAAAACAGTTCAGTCGACGATTTTCATCAAATGGCACGTTACAACATACGTTCTTCTGGTTCATCAGAAAAAGATATTAACATTTTATTATTAGGTGCCACTGGCGTCGGTAAAACAACGTTTGTCAATGCGTTTATTAACTCTCTTTTTTATAATACTCTCGATGATGCTATGAATGGCGACTTAAAAGTATTGGTTCCAGCTTCATTTACACTCACAGACAATGACTCATTTGAAAGTAGAACTATTGTTGTTGGTACACCTGATACAAATGAAAATGTCACTGGTGATGGTGCATCATCAACTCAAATGTGTCGAAGTTATAGTTTCTGTATTGGTAATCGTTTAATTCGTCTTATTGATGGGCCAGGTGTTGGCGATACTCGTAGTGTCGATCATGAAGCGAGAAATTTTGAATTTATTCTCAATTATATCAATCAATACGAACATCTCAATGGGATTTGTATACTTCTTAAGCCAGCTCAAACACGATTAGATGTTTACTTTCGTTATTGTGTCAAAGAACTTCTCCGACATTTACATGTCAATGCCAAAGATAATATCATGTTTGTTTTTACTAATTCACGGCCGACCTTTTTTAAACCGGGCGATACAACACCTTTATTAAAAAAACTTTTGAAGGATTTACATGAAAAGAACGGAGTTGACGTACCGTTCAATACAACTAACACGTTTATGTTCGATAATGAATCATTTCGATTCTTGGCTGTTTACAAGCAAGGCTTGAATTTTTTATTAAATGAAAAAGAACAATTCAGTGGAAGTTGGGAAAAATCTGTCAAAGAATTCTATCGTTTGATAGTTCGTATCTGCCAATGTGATCTTCATGCTATTCAAGATACGCAATCGCTCAATGAAGCACAAATCATAATTCATAAATTATCACGACCTGTCGGTGAAATTATGACATTAATCGAAGAAAATATTCAAATGGCTAAACAATACAAAGAAAAACTATTGAAGAATCCATCCAATGATCTATCAAATAGTTTACCACAAAAAGTAGGCGTATTCGTTCCACTTCGTGAACGATTAACTGTTTGTGTTAATGACAAATGTACCGAAGTGATCAATGTCAATGGCGAACAACGAATTAACTATAAATCAAACTGTCATATTGGTTGTTCACTTCATCAAGCTGTACAAGAATGTATCGGTCATCCAATTCTTCGACGATGCTGGGCTATGCAACGTACAGATAATTGTCGAAAATGTGGTTGTCATTGGATGAAACATATGCATATAACCTATCGATATGAACACAAAGTAACTCATGTTGAATTGAATGAATCAACTGGATATCAAACACCTCGATCTATTTTGTCTTTAATTGATCAACGTATAACTGATTTACGTAGCGAAGAGGCCGAAATTCGAAGGACTTGCGTACAATTGTCACTATTTCTCAAACAAAATTCGATCACACCATTTAATGATGACATGCTTGAATATTTAAATCATTTTATTAAAGAAGAAAAACAGAAACAAAGCGAAGGCAAAGATAATGCCGAAGTTATTCGTGGTCTTGAACAAATGGTTAAAGACTACACACAAGAAATGACTTTATATGCCAGATCAATTCCAACACGATCAGAGAATTTTCTTGAAAATGCGAAATCAATCGAACAAATACTCGAATTAGTTTACAAACTCTATGCATTGCCGATTAATGGTCAATTGATTTATGAACAAATGGAAAGAATGAAAGCTGGACGTGCACAAGCAATAGCAAAAGCTGAACAACATGTAGATCTACCTCGAGGCTTTCATACGCCACAAATTCTTGATGACTTAAAAGAAATTATTAACAAGAAAAAAAACTAGCAAACAATTCACTGTTTCTTTTTCTCGTTTTTTATACTTTTCGTATTTATATTTTAGATTATATGACTTTTCGACAACGATATGTTCAACCACAACGCGATGACCTAAATATTTTACTGTTAGGTCAAACAGGCGTTGGAAAAACGACGTTTATCAATGCGTTTGCTAATTATCTCGTGTATAATTCCTTAGATGAAGCTATCGAAGGCAAATTACATGCAATCATCCCTGCATGGTTTACATTTATGGACAAAGATACATTTGAAGAAAAAACAATTACTATCGGTCAACCGAATAAAAGCGAAAGAAAAGGCCACGTTGGTCAATCATGTACACAAGAATGTCGAAGTTTCATATTTCAAATAGGCAGTAGAAAACTTCGTCTTATCGACGCACCTGGTATTGGTGATACCGACGGTGTTCTACAAGATGAAAAGAATTTCGAAGATATTCTTGCTTATATATCTCAATTCGAATATTTGAATGGCATCTGTATTCTATTGAAGCCAAGCGAGGATCGAATGCATATTCTTTTTCGATTTTGTATCAAAGAATTACTTCGACATTTACATGTTCATGCTCGACAAAATCTAATGTTCGTTTTTACAAATGCTCGTGCAACGAGTTATCAACCGGGCCCATCAGCGCCAATACTTCGAGCATTATTAACAAGTCTCGAAGAAAAATCTCATAAAAAAATTCCATTTTCACGTGAAAACACATTTCTATTCGATAATGAAGCTTTTCGATTTCTGGCATTGAGTAAAAACGGTGTTACATTTAGTAAAGAAGAAAAAAGTGATTACAGTCGAAGTTGGGATTATACAATCCATGAATTTAGTCGTCTAATGAAACGTATTATTCTCTGTGAAAAACATGCCACAAGTGATGCGTTATCATTGAATGAAGCTCAACAATTAATTCGAAAATTGTCAAGACCTATTGGTGAAATTGCGACACTCATCGAAGAGAATATTCAACTAGCAGAAAAACATAAAAACGATGTTCGATCGGGCAATACACCAACGCCGCAAATGTTACCTCAAAAAGATGTGAAAACTATTCCATTGGGATATCCACGAACAGTCTGTGCGAATAATAAATGTACGAGAGTTATTGTCGTCGATGGAATCGATAAAGTCGATTATTTTCAACATTGTCATCCGCAGTGTTTTCTGCAAGGTGTCGAAATTGAAACGCTTCGAAATGAAAAATTAAAAGAATGTGCTGCTATGAATGCCAATAAACGTTAGTGAATATTCTACATCTTTATCAATATCAATTCGATTTGTTTGTTTGCTTTTCGTTTAGAAACTTGTAAACAATGTGGATGCGGATGGGAAGATCATCAACATATAACATATGAGTTAAAAAAGTTTATGAATAATTTTAATTTGAGCAATAATAATAATAATAATACGAATTCACAAAATTACAATCAAGCAATCGAACAACGAATCAAAGATTTAGAAGCCGAACGCAATTCCATAATGAAAGTTTGTGCAAAACTCACCAGATTTCTTCAAGCAAATTCTCTCAATCCTGTCAATGATGATATTCTCGAATATATTCAACATTTTATTCAAGAAGAACAAACAAAAAAACAGAACGGTGCACGAAATGAGAGTGTTATTGAAGGTTTAAAAAAATTAGCCAAAAACTATTCCGAGGAATTGAAACTCATGGAACAGTATATGCAAAATGCTCAATCAACAACACAAAACGATATGTCATTGCAAAGCAAAATTCTCAAACCGTCAGAAATCTTTCTTCTTGTCGGTGAACTCTATCATTTGCCAATCAATGGTCCTAAAATCCGTGCTCAAGTTGACGAACTCAAACGTGTTCAACAGAAATTTGCTCATAATCGAGAACAGCTCGTTCAATTACCAGAAGAATCTAATTCATCATCAGTCATGGCCGATCTTAAAAACATTCTTACATAATACTATATACATTTCACATTCTAGACTATTGTAAAAGAATGAATCTTCTGTTTTTATTTTCTGGTAAAGTTATTAAACGTTCGTTTGCTTTCATTTTTGATTGACGACTTTCAATAATACTGCATAGTTGCTTCTGAATTGAATCATATGCTCTCAAATTATTAATAATTGTGTTAATCTCATTTAGTGAACAATTTCCATTTGTTTTCTTGTTTAGTAGTCTGTCCTTTATACGATTCAATCCGTCTCGTAATTTCGTATTAGATATATCCTGCTCTTCATTGATAAATTCATCAAGGATCAACAGAAATGGGTCATTGATAGTCGAAGAATCTTGCTGTTGAAAGAAATAACTGAGTTTGACACAATTGTCGAGAAAGTCTCGAAATAGTTGATTTAATTTTTCGTCGGGATGTTCTTGGGATTGGTTAATAAACTCATGTACAGTATAATATTCCATTAAAAGATTTGATTGACATTTACTATGCTGAGATTCACTTGTTCGTTGATATTCAATAAAGTAGAACGGTCCCTTTCTCTGTTTACAGGTTAATATGCAGTTAGAGCACATGTCTGCATTGAGTGGAAAAAATTTGAATTCAATTCGACCATTTGTTATTTTCATTTCATGTAGTATAAGATTGTAGAGTATAAAGCGTAACAGTGTCATCAACGGTCGAGCAAGAGTTATAATATCTAATACGGCTTTTCTGGGCGATTGCCAATCATTAAGATTATATGAAGACAGATCTTTAATGTACTGAAGCAAACGAATGGATTGTATTACTGATTGATCCCAGCTTTTTATACATTCTTTTTGGTAAAATTCTTCAAATTCAACACCACATTTCTTAGCTGCTAAATATCGAAATGATTCACTATCGAAACAAAATGTATTCTCTTTTGTGAATGGAATTGCATCATGATATTCTTTCTTCAACATTTCACGAATTAATGGTCCACTATCACCTGCCGTAAAAAATGTTGAGCGTGCATTTGTAAAACAAAATATCACATTTCCATAACTAATTGGTGTTAAATAATTAAATAGTTGACTGATACATGAACGAAAGAAAGTTGTTAGCTTGGAATTATTTGGTTTGAGTAACAAACAAATAGCATTCAAATGTGAGAGATTATTAATGTATGTGAAAATATGTTCCATGTTTTTGTTGTCTTGATCGACACCACGAGTATCGTTGATACCAGGAGTATCGATGAGACGTAGATTCGTTTGATCATTCAGTTTGAATATATATGATTTACATTGTTGTGTGACTGATTGACCTTCATGTTCAAAGTTTTCATTTTTATCTAGATTACCAAATTTGACGTTAACTTCTTGAAAATGATCTCCCTGAGTCATAAGAAAAGAAACAGGAATGAGAAGAACTGGTTGTGATTGTTCAGCTTGTTGAAGTGAGTCGAAGACGAGATAGTTAACAAATGCATTGATAAACGTTGATTTACCAACACCAGTTTCACCCAAAATTAGAACATTAATTTCTTTTTTTGAGGGTGGTGGTTGACTTTTTACTACTATTGTCGCTGCTGGTAATGAATTCAAAGGCAACCGGATCAATTGAAAGTTTGATAGTAATTGTTCACATTGACTAAAATCAGCATATACCAATAAAACAGTATTTCCAGGTTGACTTTTTTCACGAAGCATCTCGTTATAATATGTGTTCCATTCATTGGATTGTTTTTCCATCAATCGATCACTTGAATACCAAATAATGACACGATAATTTTCTCCAAAATTCCAAGTCTTTAATGATGTGTCAATATTTTCGAATGTTACTGGCAACTTCTTTTCAATACATATGTCTTGTACATTCGTATACTGAATATTATCACCATCCAGCTTCTTCATTAACTGTACTTTCTCAAAAAGTTTCCGTATCTCTGCATTGAAAACTTGAACATTTGTTTCTTTAAACATTTTATATTTTGGATCCGATAAAATATTAGCTGAATTAGGTGGTAAACTTTGATTTTCACGAGTATAAACCATTATTTTCCGAAGATCAACTTGATATTCATTATATCCCATTAACCAATTCTGTAATGTTTCATCAATGTTTTGCAATATGCCATTCAGTGTTACACTAGGAAAGTTTGAAGGAAGATTTTTGAAGCATTTACGAAACTCCTCTGCCCATTTTTTGTACCAGAATAATGTATGTTGGAATTTGTCGAGTCCAGTAGTAACATCTTTCGATAGCTTTTCCAGTGTTGTATATTTTGGATTGTGTAACAATGGTTTTAACGAGTACATCGAATATCTAAGTGGATGATGAAAACTGTCATCTTTTTGCCAATGTTGCAATTGGGCCAATATCGTTTTAAATGACTTGTTTGAATGCTCAATACATTTCTGTGAACCATATATTTCCACATTAATTATATAATTAATTTGTTCTTTTTGCGCATCATCAAGCATCAAGTATTTACTGTTAACTTCAAGTTGTTTGGTAATGCTTTCAAGTAGTCTATCCAATTCATTTGCACGTAAGTTGTCTGTTATTGGTATAATACATAAAATCTCAAAGCCCCACACTATTTTTGAGATAATGTAGGGCGCCCTCGTTGAGAGTGAAACTGACGATGAAACTGCTTTGGGTGCTATGTCTGAAGTGAGAGGAAGTTCCTCTTCTTTACTTCGATAACAGTAATACAACAATCGAGTATTTTCATTGATAGACTGATTATAATCAACGAGACTACTAATTCCTTGTGGTTTGACCATGCCAAATAGAATACTTTGTTTCATTGCATCATCAAACTCTATGTATTCAAGATAATCTAGAAAAGTTTTTGATGAACTGCCATGAAATGTTCGACATATAGATCTCTTAGTAGGTGTTAATGTTCTAGGTGCTGGTGCTGGTAAATTTTGTGCATATACTATATTGTCAGTAAGAGCATCATACAGTGATCCAAGTCGACCAGAAGTATCAATTGCCTTCCTTTCAAGCCATTCATTTTCATCATCAGTATTTTGTGCCATAAACTCAAATAAAATGTACGTACATGTGCTTTTTTTCTTTCGACGAAATCTTTTATCGTCTCTCTCCGTTGTCGAGAAAAAAAATTTTCTTCCGTTCTTTTCCTTTTATCGCTTCTCTCTTTCCAACTTACAAACACAGACATGCGCGTGTTAATCAAAGATTTTATTCTAAAATTAGACAAAAATACTAAAACCAATTCTCTTTCAATATATCGAATGATTTGCTGATATTTTCAGGCAGTTCTATTCGTTGTTCAGTCACTTTCATCTTGGATTGACGGCATATTTTAATGTCTTCCACCTGTTTATTGATCTCTTGTATTGTTTTCAATTCATTGATAATCTTATAAACATCTTCAACTGGAATTGTTGCTTTTGATTGACACCGCTTTTGTATTCTACGCAATTCTCTTTTTATAGCTTTGTTAAGATTTGGCTTATGTTTTTTGATAATTTCGTCTTCTTCCTTTAAAAATCGCTCAAGTATTGGTTTAAATAAATCATTATATTGTAAAAAAACAACTAATTTCTCATAGTAATCCAACAATTGATCCAACTCGTATTTAATTTGTTCGTTACAGAAATTCGTAGAGTTTGAAGTGAAATCATAACGTACAAGATATTCGAGCAAGAAATGATCGTCATCATTAGAAGAAGAACATACACATTGCTTAATTGTCGAATCTTTGTTGTCTTCATATTTTGTTGTATAAAAAGATCCAATCTCGGATTGATTCATCATATTGTGTGAACATTTTGTGCATATGAGTAGTGTAACAGGCTTCGAGCGCAGTGTAATCCGTTTATCGTTTAGTTTTGCTTTGCGCAGCTCCATACTATAAAGTCTTATACGTATTGTTTCCATTAAAGGTCGAGCAAGCATATGGATATCCAATAAAGCTTTTCGAACTGAGTTTGATTCATGCAAATTATATAGAGTGAGATTTTTAATATACTGAATCAAACGAGTCGATTGCATGACTGATTGCTTCCAACTTTTTATACATTCTTTTTGGTAAAATTCTTCAAATTCAACACCATATTTCTTAGCTGCTAAATATCGAAATGATTCACTATCGAAACAAAATGTATTCTCTTTTGTGAATGGAATTGCATCATGATATTCTTTCTTCAACATTTCACGAATTAATGGTCCACTATCACCTGGCGTAAAAAATGTTGAACGTGCATTTGTAAAACAAAATATCACATTTCCATAACTAATTGGCGTTAAATAATTAAATAGTTGACTGATACAGGAACGAAAGAAAGTTGTTAGCTTGGAATTATTTGGTTTGAGTAACAAACAGATAGCATTCAAATGTGAGAGATTATTAATGTAAGTGAAAATATGTTCCATGTTTTTGTTGTCTTGATCGACACCACGAGTATCATTGATACCAGGAGTATCAATGAGACGTAAATTCGTTTGATCATTCAGTTTGAATATATATGATTTACATTGTTGTGTGACTGATTGACCTTCATGTTCAAAGTTTTCATTTTTATCTAGATTACCAAATTTGACATTAACTTCTTGAAAATGATCTCCCTGAGTCATAATAAATGAAACCGGAATGAGAACAACCGGTTGTGATTGTTCAGCTTGTTGAAGTGAGTCGAAGACGAGATAGTTAACAAATGCATTGATAAACGTTGATTTACCAACACCAGTTTCACCCAAAATTAGAACATTAATTTCCTTTGTTGTATGTTCTTGAGACGGATTACAATTTGAACTTGCTAGTACTTCTCGTTTTATGAAATCTTCCAGTTTAAAATTGCATCGACTAAAATCAATATAATTGAAAGAAACTGTTTCATTTTCCCGTCGATTTAGTTGGCTTGTCAACTCTAGCCACATTGATTCCCATTCAGTCGGCTTTTCTCGCTTCAATCGATCGCTTGCATACCATAGTATAGAATCATGATTTCGCCTTGAGTATTGACTTTTTAAAAGTTCATCTATTTCTTCGAATGTCGAATGCGTAGTTTGACTATGTAATACATTCACAATATCGACATAATTAATGTTTTGTTCTTTTAGTTTCGCAACGAATCGCACTTTATTTAACCATGATTCGACATTTTCATGGAAAGAATCAATAAGAAGTGGCTTCAGCGATTCATATTCTGTTTTTGATATAATATCGATGATTTCTTTTGTTTTACGTGTACCACATCGAACTTCGACAAGTACACTCGCAAGTTCCCTCCGAAGTTCATCGTATAAACTTAATATAGTTGCAAACTGTTTGGAAAAATCTGTTTGAGGTAGTTCGAATGTCTTGTCAATAAGATCTTTCGGGCGATTCTGAAACATATATTGTAGATGCTCTAGTCGAGTATGTAAATGAACTATTGTCTGTTCCATCTTCTTTATATTTTGGTTGCCTTTGGATTTCAAACGATTTAATTTAGTAAAATTTTGATCAGGATACAGTTTCCTTAAAGGCTGAGCTGCATAGAGAATTGGATAATGTAAATCTGTGCAACATCGCCATTTTAATAGATTATCGAGAAGTATATGTAGTGTCATAATCGAATCATTATTAGCAAACTTCTCGGCACCATAAATAGAAATATTAGATAAGTTCTTAAGTTGAAGTTCTTCATCAGCAGATAGTTGTAATTGCTGTCGATCAAATATGGTATTCAGTAAGCTTTTCGTTTGATTGGAAGTGTCTTTATCAGGATTTTGAATGATACATATTATTTCGAAACCCCAGTTTATTTTTGTGATCATATGAGTTGCATTGTTCACATCGGTTGGTAATGAAATATCATCTGTTACATTTAATTCTTCTATTCTATCCATATATGAATAATAAAAAAATTGAGTATTTTCATTGATAGGTTGTTTATAATCAATAATAGCACTTATGCCAGACGATTGAACCAAACCAAGAAGAATACTTTGTATGAGTTCATCATTAAACTTCATAAATTTCAGAATATCAATAACGTTCGTGGTTTCTTCGCCGGACCATACTTTGTATTCAGAATGTACACTTTGTTTTTGAGTGTCATCAGTTTTTACGTCACAATAATTTAGAATTTGATCTCGAGCACCATCGTAAAGTGATCCTAATCGACCTGATGTATTAACTGCTTTTCGTTCAATCGTATTATCGTTTTCTGTCATTTTATAAGAATAAAACTAACGTTAAAGAAATATATTTTTGTTTCTTTTTCTTTTTAAGAAAGAGAAAAAAAATGTGACTAGTTTGAATTATTTATCGTCTCTCACGACAACACAAAAAGACATTCAAGCATTTTCTTTTCTTTTCTGGGTTTGTTGCTTGTTTCGATAAAAAAAAACGTAATCGTATCCAATTGGTTGTAAAACAAACTGATATTAAATCCATGAGCTTTATTTATTTTGCTCATTTGTCACGTATAATAATCTATTTTGTTAGCTATATAAGGACGTGATTTTCAGAGAATCATTTCCGCATTTTGTGCAGAAATGACTATCGAATACACTTTATTGCTTTCATTTTATACCTTCATCGCTATTGACCAATTAGCTTACAGTACAGGTATATTGATCAGTATCTACACTTATGTTAGAATAAAAAAAAGCTGTAACATTCTCTCCATAGAAATTTCTTACAATTTGCCAAATTTATCATCATGTGCAACATGGGATCCTAATAGTATCACATTTGCCGAATGGTATTTTCCCATAATATATGTAGATGGAAAATTGCTGAGATCAAATTTACAATCTGTGTTTATTGATAGAAATAATAGCATTTATGTTACTTATCCAGATAACTATACCATACATGAGTGGCATAACAGTATTAATAATGATTCAGTTAAAATAATTACTCGTCATTCATATAAACCATACGAGCTTTTCGTTTCGACAACAGGTGATATTTATATTAGTTCGTTGGAAAACAAGCAAATCGAGAAATGGGTACCAGCAACCAGCACTATAGAAGCTCGTGTACAATTTTGTGAAGTTTGCTATCATATATTCATCGCTACTGATGATATGCTCTATTGTTCGATGACTGGTCATGAAATAGTTGTCAAAAGATCAATACAAAATAGTTCAAATATAATAATAGTTGTTGCTGGTGTTGGTGTTTTCGGATCTGAAACATACATGCTTGACAGTCCTAGAGGAATATTTGTCAACACTCATTTTGATTTATACGTATCAGATGCTGGAAATGATCGAGTTCAACTTTTTCGTTCAGGCGAAATAAACGGAATAACGATTGTTGGAACGTCAGACACATATGAACTCTTTTATCCGACTAGTGTTGTACTAGATGTAAATAATCAACTTTACATTGTGGATAGTGGAAATATTCGTATAATTAGGCAAACACGTTATGGATTTCACTGCATAATAGGTTGCTCAGAATCGAGTAGTTCATATGATGAATTAGATAATCCGACTACGATGGCTTTTGATAGCTTTGGCAATATATACATCGTGAATGCAGATAATAGACGTGTTGCCAAATTTTTATTATTAATAAACACATGTAGTAAGTATACTATTTAAAAATAACTTATTAAAACATTCATAGAAATTTTTTGTCGTTTTAGACTCTACAAATGCCACGACAGTTAATGTAGCATCTATGTCTACAGCTACAAGTACTCCAACGTTAATTGAATCGAAATTCACATCGACTTTAACAACAGATAGTTCAAAAACGAAATTTTGTTCCAATTTGACAACTTATTATGACAATACACATATACGCATTTTCAAGGAAGGTATTTACAACTTTCTTATCAATAGTACAATCGATGTGGGTGTTCATCTATACAAGAATTATTTTGATGATAATATTCTTGACGAAAATTTACTTTTCACTCACTATACCGGTTGTGATCTTAGCCAAATGAAATTCTCTGTCAATCTTGAATCCAATGAAAAATATGATTTAGTAATAACAACGTCAGCAATCTTGCCAAATACAATATATTCCTATTCAGTGGTTTCGAGTGGACCAACCAATGTAAGTTTTAATCACATGAGTAAGTACTATTGCATTTTTATGTGAATTAATAAGAAAGGAATTCAAATATACTCTATAGATATTTCCAGAATTATGGAGACAGTATACTCTTCAGAATTCACTTTGAACAGTTCAGTATGTTACGAACTATTATCAATAGTTGCTAATGTTTACTGTGAAGCTATAAGAATCGATGTTACAGAAACAGCTCAATATACTATTGTTGGTAACAGCAAGATGAAGATTTTGGGATATGCCTACGAAAACAATTTCACTATTTTTGATCTGAAAAAAAACTCTATTGAAAGAAGCCATTATATAAATAATTGCAATGAACAGTTCAGAATTGTATTACATCGCCAAATGAATACTTCGTTTATATTAGTTATATCAACGATGTATGCATTTCAACAGGGTAAATTCTCAATAGTCATTAGTGGTCCAAGCAATGTTAGTATAAAAAAGATCGGTAAATATTTTACTTGTTTTATTAGCATTTTTAACCAATAACTGCATACACGTATGTCTTAGATGATATTCCTCCAGTCATTGAATCAAATTATTCATCAGAATTAAATAATAAAAGCCAAAAACATGATCATCTACACTGTTATTCACTAGATTATTATTACAAAGCCATTGAGATTGTTGTGAACACATCAGGTTATTATAATTTCATAAGCAATAGCGACTTCGACGCTTGTGGTTACCTATATGAACGTCATTTTGACTGGTACGATCCAGAACAGACTTTACTATCTGAAAATGATAATTATAATGGGAAGAAGAATTTCAAGATAACCGAATACTTAAACTCTGGTTTCGTTTATGTAATCGTTATAACAACATCATATAAATCCATCAATGTCCAGGGTGCATTCTCAGTGATTATCAGCGGTCCAGAAAAAATTAGTATGAAGGAGATAGGTACGTATATTCAAGATGATACGCTGTCAAGAATTGTTCAATCAGTTTATCAAACACAATTGACTGAAAATAGTCCGCAACATCCTTACAAACACGATGATTTGGATTTGTTAAACTATCACTATGAAACAGTACAAATAAATGTGATTCAATCCGGCAACTATAGTTTATCGAGTTTATTTAATTTTGCTATAAGTGGAAAGGGTTATTTGTATATACAACATTTCAATTCGAATAATCGATTCAAGAGATTGCTCTTTGCAGGTGTTAATAATTGTTCATCATCTGACACATTTAGAATTCTCGGTCACTTATCTGCCAATGTGACATACATACTGGTCATAAGCGGAAATATTTGGAGCAAGCAGATACATACCAATGTCTCAATATTGGTAACTGGTTTAGATAAAGTTATTTTTTATCGTATCAGTAAGTTTGATTTCCTTATTAAATAGTTCATTATTTTCACAAAACTTTTTGTCAAGGCCTTCAAGCAACTTATCAATCTGAATTGACAGAAGAGAATCAAGTTTATCCACGAGTATGTGGAACAGGAAATTATCATTATGAAACCATTGAAATTAGTGTACTACAAAGTGGTTCCTATACATTCGATAGTAATAGTACTGTTCTACTCTATGGATATATCTATAAAAACAGCTTTAATCCATCATATCCAAATGAAAATTTAATCACGGAAAGCAACTTTACTAATGACAATCGTTTTAATTTGGGAGATTATCTTGAAATAAATACACTCTACATTCTAGTGGTAACAACATTTGATCCCAAAGTCAGAGGACCCTTCACATTATTTGTTACTGGTCCAAACAACATTACTCTTAATCAAATAGGTAGGAAATGATTCCCCAGAATTACACACGAAATTATTTTCATTCAATTTATTTAGTCAACAAGCATAGTAGTTGTGTCGTTGGCGATCAGTGTAATCTGTATACGAGAGGTATTTTTTTTTTTTGGTAACAAAGCTTTTTATTGATAAGATAGACTTTACATGTGTACAAGTATCGCGGCAAGGGGGCAAAAGACTTAAAAGAGAAAGTATATAAAAAACTAACTAAAAGAGGAAGAGACTTCACACATGTTCTGTCTAATAAAAGCCGAAGAAGATAGCCATTCGGACCCATGACGTCACGTCTTATGTCCTT
>Ga0209914_1001973_pt1 | contig 18323 bp, 30 predicted proteins | sample ThiBiot_500_plan_FD_183949 | JGI IMG/M metagenome (GOLD analysis project Ga0209914, IMG submission 183949) | Wastewater bioreactor microbial communities from Cape Town, South Africa - Thiocy_cont_500_plan (SPAdes) | ecosystem: Engineered > Bioreactor > Thiocyanate-remediating > Anaerobic-Aerobic...
AATAGAGTGCGAAAGAATCTAGCAGCCGTGTACATTGTTCATCCTTCGCCATACTCGCGTGCCGTACTGTTGTTCATGCGCTCGTTCACCTCCAAGAAGTTGAAGCGCAAGATCCACGAAGTCTACAACTGGAAGGACCTCGAAGATGAGATCCGACCCGAGGACATTATGCTGCCTGACACGTCGAAAGGCTTTGTTACCAAGGCTTACAACGTGGTCAAGATCAACGCCAAGGGCAAGAAGCAGAAGCGGTACGCAGCCATTCTCACTTGCACTTGCAACGTTGCAGTATGACGCTCACGTATCCGATTGATGATTGCAACAGAATCGTCAAGTTCACTGCCGATTCGATCTTGAACATTGACCCAAAGAGCAATCGTATCCAGAATGAAAAGAAGCTGACCGATATCGAAGGGCTCGGCATCTTCAACAGCAACCTCGAGATTCAGATGCAATTCAGTAACTCGAAGCAGGTACGTGCATTGAGAAGTGGCCCTCTCGAACGATGGCAGCGCGTTAACGCCATTTGCCCGTCGTCGTCATATGTGTGTGTTTGTGTGTTTTTGTGTGAGTAGAAGCCGCGCACCACCTTCAAGGAGCATAGTACCTCGAAGGATACGGCGTTCCGTCGCTATGTATGCTCGTGTACCGAGGACCGCGACGAGTTCATCGAGGACATCTTTCGAGCATCGTTCAATGCCCCGACGCTGATACACGAGTACCGCGTCACCAAGGTCAACTCTCGTGGTCGCAGGCAAGAGCGCATCTTCAAGCTCACGTGCGACTCGCTGTTGAATCTCGACAAGCGAACCATCAAGTCCGAGCACAGCTTTGCTGGTATCGAGGACGTTACTCCTGATTCGGCCGATCCCACCGTGATCCATATCAAGTTCAAGGTTCGTGAAGCCACCGGTGTTGCTCTTGCCGCGCACCAGAATTGTCTTGCCGATGCCTGATCAGCTCGCTGCATACAGATGCGCAAGACGCAACGCAAGATCATTTGCGACGAGGACGATGCCAGGAATCTCGTGGCTGCCCTGAAGGTTGCCATGGATCGATTCCGACAAGAGGATGCCTTGGCTATGGAGCGCGGTATGTTGTTGGCAGCCTCCGTCGAGTCCTCCTTCTTCGAGTCTGGCTGGTGCTGATGTTCAGTTGTGTGCAGAAATGTTTGCGGAAGAAGAGTCAAACAGCTGATCGATCGTGCCAATCATCGGCTGGCAAGACCGATCGATGCACGAATCGATCTTCCTCCGCCTATCCATCATGCTCCTCCTGCTCCCGCTCCTGTCGTGTTCTTGTTGTTGTCGCTACGGCGGCGTTGTTGTTTATCATGATATAGTTAGCGTATATATGTTGGTCGTTTGTATGTCTGTATGACTGTCGAGTTGAGAAAGAGAGAGCCAGAGCCCCACACCCACACAATCAAACCTTGTTATCATCCACTCAATCCACAACAATGTACCATCCATCTTACAAGCACTGCAACTCGGGCAAGTTGATTGGGAAGGGCGACTTTTATACCGATATACGATACGGGGGGAGCGGGACAAAGCGAAGGACGTAAGGATGGGAGAGGACTGGAGGTAGGAAACACGACACGCGGCTTGGTAATGGTGGTGGTGGTGATAATGATGATGGCAATGGTAACGAGAGATATCTGCTTCGAGGATGGTTGAACGATGGAGAGAATGGCGCTTACTCCTCATCATCGTCCTCGAACATCTCGCCGGCGTGCTCGACGAGGTAGTTGGCGGCGAGCTCCTCATTTCGATCGCAGATCACCCAAGCGCGGATGACCTCCGAACGGTCGAATCCAAGACCTTCGAGTCGGTCGATGGCCTCGCGTTCCTCGGGCGTGACTTGCAGGATTTGCGTGCCGGCCGGCGGGGTGCCACCGCCACCGAAGCCTCCAGGAGTCAACGGACTACCGACGAGAACGTGAGTAAGATGAGACAATGAGATGATGAGATGAGTGAGAGACGTACGGAGTACCCGGCGGCACAGGCTGGCGCAGGAGAGCAAGGAACTCAGCCTGATGCTGGTTGATGAGCTGCAGGAGTTGTGGGTTGGATTGGGCGAGATGCTGCAGGACGGGCTGCAGGTACTGCGGGTTTGACTGCACCAGCTGGCGGAACTGGTTGAACTGCGGATGCGAGCGGAGGAAGTCCAGCGGACCCTCGCCCGTTGCAGCTTGCTGTTGACGAGCGGCCTCCTCAGCCATCTGGAAGAGGTTGCCCGTGGCGGCACCAGCGGCGGGTGGCGCAACGCCCGGGGCCGTCGGGATGGCGGCGGCAGGCGCAGGAGGGCTGCCAGCACCGCCCGGAGCCGGAGCAAAGCCAGCCGGGGCGTCAGCAGGGCCCTCATCAAAGTCGGGGATGTTCTGTGCGTGCGCGTGAGCGTCGAGTGTGAGCGATCGCTCAATCGAGAGAGAGACAGCGATAATAATAAGATCGGCACGTACGTCGCTCATCAAGTAGTCAACCGCACGCGTGGGGTTGTTGAAGCTGGCACGGAGAGCGCGGACGACGTCGTTGCGCGGGAAGCCCATCTCCATGATGCGCGCGACCATGGCCTCGTAGTCGCTGCCAGTCACCAACTCTGACTCTTCGGTACTGTGGTCGAGCAGAACGAGCATCATGAGCTGCTGTGGACTCGGCTGGCGGCGGCACTCATATAACGTACACTCGCATGGGAGTAACCTCGGCAGGGACCGCAGCAGGGGTCGTGGGCGTAGGCGTGGGGGTGGCCGTCTGCCGTTGCAGCCGTAAGAAACGCGAACGATTCGGCGCACGAAATGTGAGAGATAGAGAGACGTACGGGAGCGGGCGTCGTTGGCGTCGGCGTCGGCGTCGGGATAGCGATAGGCGTGGGAGTCGTGGGAGCGGGAGCAGGCGTGGGAGCGGGAGCGGCAGCGGCGGCGGCGGGCTTCGTGGCCGGCTGCTCGCACCAAGTTGGCGAGTTAACCACCGACCAGCTGTAACATCGCGCTCCACAGGCGAGTGCGAGCGAGAATCGGTCGGTGCGGCCGTACCTTTCGAACCATCAGAACGAGGAAGTCGCGCTCTGTGATGTTGTAGCTCTCGACCGTTTGGTCATCGACGAGGATCTTGCCGGCGAAGATCAACTTCTGCCACTCGGCCTCATGGCCGTACGCAGCCTCGATGCGCTGCTTGACGACGAGGATCTGTTGTTCCAGCACGAGGTGAGTCGAGGTTCTCGAAGCACATTGGCGAGGAGGTGTTCTCCGTGTGCGCATGAGTGTGGATCGTGGAGCGTGCAAGCTGTGCGCACACGATGACTACGACGATGATGATAATGATGATGATAGCGAACGAACGAACGAACGAACAAACGAACAAACGACACGAGCCACGGACTATCGATATGCTCTCTGTCGCATCGACAAATAGCCAACCCGATACAAGATAGAGCGCTCGAGCACGAGGGCCCATGATATAACAGAGACCGAGCTTGAGCGAAACAAGCCGACGTGGCCCGAGCATGGTGCGTTCTACACACGCGCGTGTGCCGCATCATCCAAGGCCCCTCGCTGGCAGCCCCCCACGCTCCCGATGACGCTGGAACACGATCTCGGCCCGTGCCATGAGCTCGAGAATCACGTGGCGCTCATAGATCATGGCGATGGTACGCGGCATGGACCCCCGAGACACGAGATATTGGCGCGTGCGTAACGAACGAACGAACGAACACGAGATTGAGACGTACGGTATCAGAGGGCTCGGCCTCGACGTTGAGTTGCTCCTGCTTGAGTGTCTTGATGCTGATCTTCATGGTGGAGGGTCTTGGTTGGTTGGTTGGTTGGTGAGAGACGAGACGAGACAGAGAGATACGCGCGCTCACACACGCGTGGAGGGTAGAACGAGGTGCGCGGCGGAGAGGGACAGCAAGCGAATGAAGCGAGAGACAAGAGGAGGCGAGAGCGCTGAGGAGAGAGGAGAGGGCCTCAGAGATCAGAGAAAGCGCCTCTGCGCCTGAGGACGTGGAGTGACGAACGCGCGCGAAAACAAAAGGCGGAAAATACACGCCTCGCTGCCTCTATAGTTTGCTCGCCTTTCTCGGCTCGGCGGCAATGTCGGAGGAGGCAGGTGCAGGGAACGAAGGGATACTCGAAGAACGTGAGAGATGCTTGTAGTGGAGGCATCGACGTTGGTACGATGCTGTTGCGGCAAGTGCAGCGTTGGCTGTGGTGGCTGTGGCACTTGAAAGGCCTTGGGCTAAGGGAATCGATGACGGTAGCTGGCACATTTCTTCTTGGCCTCTTTGGCCACAGCACGTCCAAGTGGATTTAGACCTTTAGTAGTTGGATGCCTGGTTGCATTGCAATGACAAGTAGATCGAGAGGAGATAGAACCAAGCGGCATCACCAACATACCAGGCGCGCATTGAGTGGATTGCTGCTCAACAATACCAAAAACGAACAATACATATGTGTGTGGCGAGGGTTTCTGCATGGGTGCATACATAACTCAACTAAAGAGATATGGAGATTGTGTATGGGTGTGAGAGTCGAAGAGGCTCTCCGAGTGTCTAGAATGGCCTTGCGTCCGTGTGGTCGACCTCGTCGTCATCGACTACAGGTTGCGACTGCTGTTGTTCCAGTTGCTGTTGCTGGCGGTACGAATGGTGCTGGTACAGCAACACTGGATCCATGGACTTGGTGGCCATACGATATAGGTCATTAGAAATGTTCGATTCTCGTGGTAACGCCAATATCAGAGATGGAGAGATGGAGAACGTGGCGTACTTGTAGTGGATGCATCGACGTTGGCAGATGCTGTTGCGGCAAGTGCAGCGTCGGCGGTGGAGGCTGTGGCTGCGGCTGCGCTTGTTGCGGTGACTGTGATGCTTGTTGCTGTTGTTGTTGCTGTTGTTGCTGTTGTTGCTGTTGTTGCTGCTGTTGCTGCTGCTGAACCATTTGCGCAAAGTACTGCATCTCGGTGAGGGATCGATCTTGCTCAGGTACGTCATCCTGGTCATACGACGATTGGGAAATCCATGGTGGTTCGTTAGTTAGTGTACAGCGCAATCAATGATTCGAGCCCCCAGATCGGCTCGATCATTCGATGCGGAACTCGAGCTGCCGAGACTCACCTGCTTCTTGCCGAGCTTGATATCCTCCATCGGCACGATATCGATCAAAAAGTCGAACGTGTCGGTCTTGCTGATGGCGACCGCCGTGTCACTTCGTTGCAACGTCTTGCGATTGTGAAAGTGTGTTTGAATCCATGAACGATGCGTCAACTCGAGGATGAAGAGCTCACACGCCTTGGCGAATAGCACAGGTGCCTCGGCGCTGATCATTTGCTATCGAATCGAACGATTGTTGTACGCCATTCATGATTCACATTGAGCGAATCAATCCATCCATCCATTCATCCATCGATGCACCAGATGCGATGATTGAGTATACGAGTGAGATCTCTGAATCTGGATCTCGATGCGATCACCAGCAATACTCGACGTTGATTGAGAACCAGACGTACGCGCACTTCATCATCAGACTTCATGATCTTCTTGATCCGAGCGAATGGCAAGCCGGGACTCTTAAAGTCGATGGGCGAGTTGGGGTCCTCGATATCCTGTAGTGTCGTATGCCACACGGTCCCCAGTTGCTGTGCGAGTTGTTGCTGTTGTTGATGATGTTGTTGTAGCAGCTGTTGTTGTTGCATCACAGCAGCATGCTCGTCGGAGTCGAGCTCTGTTCCGAGTCGATCATCGTCGACCATCATCATCGACATCATCATCGACATCAATACCAAGTAACAAGCACCGATCTCATCATGTATATCAATCTGTCTGCTTGTGTATCTATCTCTCAATCTATCTACTTGTGCGGCTGTGTATGGATCTCGATTCGGTTCGAACCTGCGACTGGGAATGGTAACATAGAGGCTGGCGCGCTTGAAGGGAACGTGGTTGATATCTTGACCAGAGATCTATCGTCTCTCTTCTATCTCGACCGTGGAGTTGTGTGTGTGTGTGTGTGTGTGTGAACGTGCGTGTATGCAAGTGTAGGATGGGATAGGATAAGATAGGATAACGACGAACGCCTCCAATCTTATGGACGTTGATGCGTGAGAGAGAGCGACAGCAAGCGAATGAATGGATGGTTGAATGGTCTCGGAGTATTCAGACCCTCGGACCCTCGGACCCTGGCTCGCAATTCAATTGGATGTGCATGTATGTATGTGTATGTATGTAGCTATGTCATCTGATCTATACTTGTGGAGGGGCAGAGGAAGATGGTCGCGTGGTGGTTCGTTGACCAGCTCGACGGCGCAGCAGCCACACGACGACGAGGCCCGCAACCAGCAGCACCGTGATCCAGGTACCGTACGGGAACCGAGGTGCTGGCAGCGGTGGCTCGACGTACGGCACCATGTCCTTGCGCACACGAATGTCCAGCGTGCCGTAGAAGACCTTCGAGTCGGCGTGGCGATCGATGAGGCCATGCAGGAAGCGCGTAAAGAACCACCACACGTTGCCGCTGTAGCGCGAGGTCTTGCGCGGCTTGATAAAGTAACACAGCTGCGGCGATTCGACGCACGTCATGGCCATGACGTTCTGGTCCTTGCCAGCAAAGACGCCGGTGCGCAAGAGACGCGCCAGTACGGTGTAGAAGGCCGACGACCATGCGATGACGGCGTCGCGCGTTCCGCCGAAGCTGGTGCCAGCGATGCGGTCGACATTGACGAAGGTCGAGCGCGACGCCATCGTGTGCGCATCGACCTCGAGCTCCTCGTCGACGAACGGATACATCATCATCAAGATCACCGAATGACGTGGCAGCGCGGCCGTCACCTCGGGACGCACCAGCGCCGGTCCATCGAGCAGATCCGACGAGCCATCGCGTACGCCGCCAATGTCGAGCCAGAAGAAGTACGAGCTGTTGAACGGGTTGCGCTCGGCCGCCGTCTGCAGCCAGCGAGACTTCTCGTTCCAGATCCAATACACACGAAGGTCGGCGTGTGGCCAGCCGGTCTCACGATCGATCGAATGCTGATACTCCCACACGCTCGCCGGATAGTTGCGAGCCATCGACGTGTCGTTCAGCGTCTCGTGTATCACGTGCGTCAACGACTCCAAGCCCGCCGCCTGACGCAGCGACAGATAGTGCGAGCACATTGGCTCCTCGCAATAGATCACCATCGCTTGTTTGAGCACGGCATGATGCGCCCACCATTCTTCATACTCGCTCGGATCATGCTTGTGTTTCGAGAGTTGAAAGTACGCCGTGACGATCGTCGTGTCGGTCGTCGGATCAACTGCACCAGACGACGCGAGAGAGCTCGGAGTCAAGAGCACCAGCAACATCATCATCGCCGCCACCACAGCCGTCACCAGTAGTCGAGACATCTCGTGAACGACCGAGCTCCCTCTCCAGATGTCGTTCCTTCTCCTGATCATGAGAGAGAAGAGTGTGCGTGTGCGTGTGAGTGCGAGCGGGCTGCGAATCGAATGGAACACTGACGCGGTCTCTCGCGTTGCTTCATTCACATTTCTCTCTCGATCAGATGCAGACGGAACGAGAGCCAGTACCAACCTCAACATCATCAGGAGGAGGAGAAGCTCCCTCTCGACCTCCTCACGAACCATGTTATCATTCACACTCACTCAGGGACGTACTGTAACGTTGTGGTTTGGAAGAGAGTGTCGTTCACTCAACACGATGGAGAAGAATCTACAAGAACAGATCATGCATCGTTGTATTGAAATGCTTGCTCGAATGTGAGTGAATGCCGTGGGGTTTCGCTAGCATACAAGACGATTATTATGTACAAATGCGTGCCTCTACGCGTCTGGCTCATTACCTTGGGCTCCTATGAGAATTCAGTCGTTGCAATGAGCCACGAGTCGAAGTTCGGCACGATTCCTTCGGTACCTTCAGTACCGAGTCCTTCGCTGTCGAGGCTCGCCAGCATGTCAAATGTCCCAGCGAACGGAACGGGCGCCTCGTTGAAAGGCAATACCGGCACGCCATGGGGCCGAAACTCCACGGCACTCGTCGTGGGTCGAAGCGAACACAGGCTCTCGGAGCTACTCGATGAGCTCGACGACGAGGAGGACGAGGAGGACGAGGAGGAGGACGTGTACGCTGGCGTTGGGAGCGGGGAGGGAGTCCGTGCCCGGTAGCTCACAATGTGCAGCGGTGCCGGAAGCTGCCGACCATCGGTGTGCTTGCTCTTGCTCTTGGTCTTGGCCTTCTGCTTCGGCAGCTCCTTGACGCCAATGCTGGCTTGAGCATCGATGGTCGAGCACCGCAGCGAGATCATCAAACTCGTCGAGTGGAGTATCACTTCGGGGACGGCAGTTGTCGGCGTGCCTGGTGCGCCGGCTTCGGGTGCCACCACCGCTGCCACTGGTGGCGGCAGTGTCATACTTGTCATCGGGGAGGCGGCGGTGGTGGTGGTGGTGCTTGTAGCCGTGTAAGAAGGCGAGCTTGGCTGAGTATCGGTGGTGCCAGTCTCGTGAGAGTAGACCGCACCGGGATGTATGCCCATCTGGCCGCCGATCGCCGGTGGCGGTGGCGATTGTGACGGGACCAGACCGTGCTCGGTGCCGTCGGTCGACAACGAGATCACAACGCCGGCGCTCCGCCAAAAGTGATCGGCAGGCATCGAGTCGGTCCGTGTGTGCCACACGGGTTGCAGCATGAAGCTACGGACCGGGAGGCGATCGCCGCTCGGGAACTCGATGCCGTACGACACCGGGAACGAGCTCTTGCCTTGGGGCTTCTGTCGTGTCCAGGCCGCCCGCAAGCAGTACAAGAAGCACGGTCCGCCATCGGCCGTATCGAGGCTCTCGAGGAGCTCGACCTCGTGCTGCAGAAAGTACTGTTCCGGCAGTCCGTGGAAGAAGGGCTTGGCATCCAGCTGGCGAGTGGCGACGAATAAGTGCACCCACCAGCAGTACTGGTGAGTATCGTTGTTGCTCGGCACGCCGAGCGCTGCCAGCAGCCCGCTGCCGCAAATTCGGCGCGCGAACCACACGAGATGCCGAGTGTGCGACGGCTGTGACGCCAGGTAACGCATGATCGCTTTCGCTTGATCGAGTTGTTTGCCGCCACTGAGCGACTTGAACGTAATGCCGGGAGGTGGGGGAGGATCCATTTAGTGTTCTATCAAGAGAAGGAGAGATAGGGAGGGAGAGAGTAGGAGAGACAAGGACGGGAGGGAGGGAGGGAACGAGCGAATAGGAGGCTCGGCTGCTGCTATCACTGTTACTACTGGAACTGTTGCTGTTGTTGTGCGACTGGGCTCAAGCGGTGGAGCGCAGCCGCCTTTTGAGGCCGAAGCAGCTTGCGATCGCAGTCTGCCGTCCGCTCGTTGGTCGCAGGCGCTGTCCGCCTCACCGAAACACGCGCCCGTACCGCTCCGTGTCTCTCGCTGGGGACGCCGCACACACTGACCGAAGGGAATCCTCGTTGTAGGATTCGTGATGCGATCGCTGGAGCGGTGGGAGGTGAAGGAGATACTTGGAACCGCGGCATCGATGCAAGGGAGCGCGTGGAAGAGGAACTGCTACTGGGGCAGTGCTGTTCTCGCTCGATCCATTCGCCACAAAGGGCAAATTGAAGCTCCCGAGTGCCGTTCATGTTGCTCGTAATGATGCCACCACCGACCTAAAAGCTCCGAGAGAGATTGGATAGATTGGATGGCCGGCTCCCTTCAGCCCAAGGACGAGGGTTGCTGTTCTTACGGGATTGCCTCTTCGTTCGTGCCTCTGTTGCTCGCGCATCTATCATTCGTCCGACATCGCGGCAGCTACATGGATATCTCCCGCGTGTCCGTGGTACTTTCCAAGGTCGGTGACATATCACTCACTGACCTTCTCTGTGACTCAGCTTGCTGGCCAAGAGACTGACTCGGTTTGGGGCTGTTGTTGTTTCAAGAGGTTCAATCGAGAGCCACATCCAACCAACGAGCCTCACATCGAGGCTGCCTGGCACGAGGTCGTCGAACGCAACCCACGAGTCTTCAATGGCCTCAAGTTTCGATTCCATCACGCAATAGCGCTTGAAGATGCCTCGTTGCTTGAAGGTGCCACTCGATCTGCGCTCGAGGGACTGGACGCTCATGAGACACCGAACCCATCCAGCAGCAACACCGAGGCACTTGAATGCATCTATCGAGTGCCGCAAGCAATGGTATTCTGTCTCGGTGGCACCGACTACAAGCACTACCTCACAACCAACGTCAAGCTACCACATCTATTCGTCGATGCGGTCGACGAATCCCGACAGCCTCTGGCCGATGGGCTGCAAGGCTTCACGATCACATCCTCGCCGCAAGAGCATCACCGATATCGACATCTTGGTGTGTATGCGCGATCGTCCTTGTTCGATACGTGCTCTGGACAAGCACTGATGCATGTGATGTATCTCCCAGGCAATGCTCTCGGGTGTGGCGTGCTGTTCTTCTCGGTCGAGGGTGCCATCGTGCTGATCCATCGAAGCAACCAGGTCTCCGAGGCTTGCGGTCTCTACGATGTCCCCGTACGCTGCGTGATTGTAATCAGATCCTCCAATGTCTACCGAACCTCATTTGGTTCGCTTCTCTAGGGAGGACATCCCGAGCCACAGAGCATCGATGAACACGTGCAATCCATCGAGGAGGTTGTAGCTCTCGATGCGACTAGAGTTCGCGACGAGTTGTACCTGTCCGCGATTCGCGAAGTCGAGGAGGAGGTATGGCACAGCCAGCGGCATGCTGATGACACAATGACGATGAATGGCTCTTGGTGGCTGAACGACCATGATCATCTGGCTCGATCCAGCTTGGAGTACCGACCGAATATCGACCTGCGCCATCCGAGTTCCTGCTGTTCGCACCAGTGCCGAATGCCGAGGTTCCAGGCAAGATCTCGCTGTGTTTCATCTGGCGTACAAACCTGAGCCTCGAGAAGATTGCAGAGTGGTACCGTGCGGCACCTGATTCCTACGAATCGCGTGGTCTCGGTTTGATTTGGCCATCGAATCGACCGGAGACCTTCTCGATTCCATCGGTGTTTCGCGACATCACACTGGAGCAGGAGGAGGCCCTGTTGACACCATTCACGAAGCAGTATCTGCGCTACTATCGAGCGAGTGGTTATTCGATCTGAATGAACGAATGGGTGGGTGGTCGTTACTGTTCCTAAGACGTAAGCGACCTTCATTCACTGAGAGCAACATTCATCATTGTGTTGCTGCCCTCGTCCACTCAACCTCTCTCCACCCCACAGAACCCTCCCTCCCTCCTTCTATCTCCCCTCTTCCTGTGTAAGAACCTTCGATTGAGTGATCGAGTGAGTGGACTCGAACATCATGGCACGATGGGATGGTCAGATGCGTGATCGACGTACGACACCATCGACCTCTCGCACACGACGACACTCGAATGGCATCCTCGATGGTAGTGGCGCTGGAGCGAGTGGACTATCACGCGGAGGCAACGTCATCACTCGTGTATCTCGGTCACGAGGCATGGCATGCATCGTACACGTCATGTTCATGGTGTTGCTCATGTGGGGATTGTTACTGGTCGTGTGGCTCGGCAGCTCGATCTGGGACAAGAGCTTGATCGGTTCGTGCGACACGATGGCGAGCACCAACAATCGTGCTCGATACACACGCTTGGTCGATGATAGCCACTGGAAGCGATCGATCGCGTCGCTGGGCATGTGTGGCTTCACCGAGGCCGCGACGCCGAATCAATTCCATTCGGATCGAGAGCTCGTGAATACGTTGTTGTTATCGATGGTCGAGGAGATTCGAGCCGAGTTGGGATTGATGGTGGTGCTTCGAGGCGTGTCGGCACTCGAGGCGCACGGCGTACCTCGGTCCACGAACGACCAAGAGCGACTCAAGCATAGCACCGAGATCGAGGCGTTCTTGTTCGTACCACGAGACATTTCGATCGGCTGTGCGTATCGCAAGATTGCGGCCTTGATCGAGCGCTCGTCGATCGTGGCTGCGCATCCGGACTTTCAAGTACAGCTCGAACATCGGTGGCCGTACTCGATGTTGTACTACGATCGATACGATCGACCGGTTCTACGAGTCACGTCGCGGGACTTGGATCACGATCACCACATGCTGGCTCGCGATGAGGCCGCCGCTGATCACACCGACGACGCTGCTGCTATCACTGGTGCACCGGACATCAACGACGCTGCCGATCGACGTCACAGCGGGAACGTCGTTCGAGCCGAGATGCACTTTCAAGTACTGCGAGAGGATCTCTTCGACGATAGCAGCTTCGTGCAAGACCACCTCGAGCGCTGGCAAGTCGATATCACTCAATGGATCGGATCGTGGTGCACCTGCTTGCTGCCACGTCTCGGTGTCATTCCATCGATCTGTGTCGGTGGCTCTGCAGGCGACATCTACGCCAACGCACTCGAACAAGCTGCCCACAGCGGCAATCTCTCGTCGGTGGAGTTTGTACACTTTGTGTGGTTCTTTCGTACATCGGCCGGTCGTTGGTTATGGTCGGCCGTGCACTCTACAATCGTAGAGTACGTGCTTGGTACGTTGCACCACGATGATGACTCGCGCCATATCCTCTCGAACTCGAGTACTAATAGAAAGCCACTCGGGGTGATTGTTATTAGGCTGACGATCTGCTGGAGCGTGTTATTATACCACCACTGCCTGCTGCTGTTGTTGTTGCTGCTCAACGGTAGAGTGATTGATAGATTTTGGTGATAGCTGGAGGTGATTCGTTAGTTAGTTTGGTTCGTCACACCAAGATACTCGTGTATAAATTGTATGTATCCAACCAACCAACCACACATGAGGTGAGATCAATACATGTTGTGTACCAATGATGCATGAATCGATCGATGTACATATCATGAGTGTTGATGAATAGGTTTGTATTCGATCGAGCCAGTGAGCCGGTTGGCGACTGACTGACTGGAGCGTTGGCGCATAACAAGAAGGGAAGGAAATAGAAGAGTAACACAGTCAATGATTAGGAGGTGCATCGTGGGCAGAGGTGCGTGCGTGCGGCTTTGCGTTCGTGTCGAAAAGGAGGTATTAGGAACAAGGTGCGTTGTGTGCGTGCAAGGTGACTGTACGACTTAGCTACGAGCAACGTAGAACAACAAGTACGAAGCCGGTCCACCGATGTGGTCAGCCGAAACCTCGGAGCACGATCGATCGTTGAACTCGAACCACTTGCCAGTCGTCTTGTTGAGTGCGTAGGCTGTGTAGTGTCCTCCACCAATACCGCCCATGTGGTTCTGGAAAGCCACCGCCACCATCACCGCCTCCGATCAGTTTCCAGTTTCTCAGGTTCACGGGCCCTGCGAAACGAGCGGGTACACGTACCGAAACAGCAACGAGATCATAGACACGGTCCAGCGTAGGCCCAACGGTGTACGGCGAGAGATCGAGTCCCTCAAGAGGGAAGATGACGTTCGAGGAGATCTTGTCGCGGAAGGTCGACGAGAACTGGAAGCGCTTCAAGTGCACGACCAACACCTGTGTGTGCAAGGAAGCAACCAAGCTGCATGTCAATACAGCAACTCTCTCTCCCCCTTCAATGATCAAACGGACCTTTGGTAGCCGCCACAAGTCAAACTTCTTGGTAGCCTGTTGGTGCTTCTGGCACGCGCTGCAGTACCACGTGTCCTCAGGGCTCAGCACCTCCTCTTGCGTGTACAAAGTCAAACACTCGTGGAGGTTCATCGTCTCCTTGTCCGCTGCTAATTTCTGGTGGAATGACTCGTCTTCAACAATGACCTATTGATGCGATTCGATTCGATGCGATTCGATTAGCAAGTAAATAGGAGAGGCTCACGGCGACACTCGCAAGACGTACTCGCTTGGTCTGCGCAGCAATAATCGCCTCGAGCTTGTCCTCATCCCAATCGATACCAAGCGAGAACTTGGCTTCGGTGTTCAACAACTCGTCGTTGTTCGGCACCTCGCAGCCAGTGCACTTGGCCGTGAAGGCACACGTGCCGCAGATGCTGCCGTAATCTCGGCAGTAAGTGATCTTGTAGCTTCGGAGCTCGTCCTCGGGAAGGAGAAGCTTGGCTACATTGCAACAAGCAAGCAAACGAGTGAGAAAAGAGAGAAGCAGGAGGAGGAACGTAATATGGGGGCGCTACGACATACCAAGGAGCGCAACCTTCTCGTGCACTTGAGCGTTGGTGGTCACACCCTTTTCGATCGCAATGAGACCAGGCCACGAGAACATGGCCTTGGAGGATGGCGAATACTTGGATGGCTGGCGTTGGAAAACATGGACCAAGAGGCGGTTCTCTCCCGGCTCGACGCCAAACCTAGTGATGGAGTGAGCGGGGAGAGATCGATTGATTGACTGATTGAATGAATGATAGGTGAAGGAAAACGTACGCCCAAAGTGTGCCAGTGGTACGGAAGTCGCTGACCAGCTTCGAATCGGGCTGCACATAGGCGCGTGACGTATACACATCGGCAATGACGATCTGATCGGCCTCGAGCCCGACCTTTGCAGCGATGCGCTGACGCAGCTCCTTGACGGTCGAAAGCTTGGGAATGAGGATGCCAATCTTGGTGGGCTCGGTGATCGACTGGTCAGGCAACGCCGGAGGCCAGTACATGATTTGCATCACTCGCTCCTTGGTGGTCGGGATTGGAAGTGACATATACATGAAAGGATCGAAGGTGATGGAGATGCGCTGGCAGTCTGGGCACACGACCTATACGTGATTGGCGCGTTCGATTGTGAGCGGGTGGGTTGTGTGCCATGTGTACCGCGATTGCAAGGTGATTGGCATTGCACGTACGGTGCTCTTGAGTTGACCATGGAACAAATCAACAATCTTGGATTGATTGCGCTTCAAGTGAGCCTCCCATGCTTCGGCGGCAACAATCGCATCCTCACGACCGTTGCTCTCGACTGTAGGTACGAAAGGCTTTTCGACGACACGGTTCAGGTCCTATTGAGATTGAGAGAGAGAGAGAGAGAGAGAGAGACTCACTCCGTATTAGAAATGCCCAACCGAGATGTGTATGTGCGCGAGGGAGGGAGGGAGGGAGGGAGGTGGTCATTATTACCTCATGAAGGCCATCGAGCAAGAACGACGTCAACTCTTGTGAGTCCTGCTGCTGGTAGCCAATGAATTGCGGCGCAAAACTACCGAGCGTCTTCTTAAAGTCGGTCGGAGCGTAGGACTTGTAGGTGCCGCTCCAGATGGCCTTGATCAGTTCGCCGTACTGGTGCGCCAACTTGCCACCGGTACCGAGCGGGTTGTTGAGGTTGATCTCCTCGGCGAAGGCATCGCTCACAAAGAACTCGGTGAGCTCGGGCACGTTGCTGAGGCACTGCAGCGCCGAGTTCATGAAGCACGTGTTGCCGAGGTTCGCGAGGCCCGTGACACCGACTGCCAGTGGCTGGCCCTCGATGCTGCTGACCTTGTAGCTGAATCCGACCGCCGCCGAGCGATCCATCACCGGACCAGCGACAACCATCGCACGGCTATCGATGGGATCGGCCTTGAGCCGCAGCTCGAATCGCTGGCCGTTCTCGACCTGACACTCTTCGAGCGTTTGGACGAGGAAGGTCTCGGGCAGTGCCGTGACGGACTCGTCATCGTCATCCGTCTCGACGACCAACAAGTCGTACTGCCATCATATGAATGAGTGAGAGAGAGAGAGAGAGAGAGAAGTGCATTAGTTATTGGGACCTGAAATGAGAGCAAGCGGGAGAGATATATCGATATACCTTGCCAGGAGCAACAGAGTGAGCACCTGAGGCAGCGAACAAGACCTCCTTGAAGGTCGCCAGGCGACTGAAGCTGTGGATCGTCTCGCGAGTGCCACAGCGAACAGTCACCGTGATTGGGTACAATTCAACCTGAGGCTTCTGTTGCAATCCGAGGCCAATGACCGAGCGAGAGATCGCCGTTCCTCCATACCTATCAATGGGTCATTGATTGTATGAGAGAGTGTGTGGCGAGAGATCGTGTATGTGCGGAGGAGTTGATGATGATACTCGTAGAACGAGAGCGACGCAGCGCGTGTGTACGACGTGTAGGTGTGTACGAGAGCGTTCTGCAGAACGACATTCTGGCGCGCACACACGTCACACTCTCGTGCTCAAGACACATACCAAGAGTGCAACAAGGTCCACGCGGCCTCGGGGAGCAGCTCGTAGTCGTCGCCCTCGACGAGGTCTTGCTTGAGCTCCTGCTTGGCATCGAGCAACGACGAGTTGTCGATCTCGTCCGGTCGCGCACTACCGAGCTCCATCGAGCTCGACAACGAGCCCTCCATGTCTTGCGCACGGCCCGAGTAGTTGACGTAATCCTTCCAGATACCGAACCACTTGCCCGACACCAAGTAGTACTGATCGCCGACCGCCATGTGGTCCTTGTTGATGATGTCCTTGATCAAGCGACGCTCCTCGTCAGGCAACAACTGTTGCTGCTGCGTCGGCGTCGCATCTCCCGACTCGGGTACAGTATCCTCGCTTGCCATCGTCTCGAATCTACTCTCCCACTCACTTATACTACGAGGATCTCGAGATCGACAGGAAGAAGAACGATGATCGAGTGAGTTCTCGGCCTCGGTCTGCGAGAGTGTGTGAGTGGATGTGAGTGAGTGGATGTGTCTCAGTGATCCACACGCAACACAGCCAATACACCAATAAACACAACCACGAGCTCAAGTGGAAAATCCTCCATAAATGCAATGCCCTTCGATCTCCTGAGCCACACTGAGCTCACACCATAGGGAAATCGCACTCGACGCGAGCTCGTTACTGCACGATCGATGCCTCGTCGAGTAAAGCAATGGCGGTACCGCGGTGAGCCTTACAGGGACAGGGGCCGAAAGGCCGCAGAGGTAAGCCCGCGGTAGTTTACTACGGATATCATGGCGCCATCGATGAAAATCCTCGATCTCTTTTATTCGCGTTATTGTCCTTTGTCTCTCTGCTCTCGTGTGCGTGTGCGTGCGTGTTTGTGTGTTTGGCTGCGTCTCGCGTGAAAGCACAAGAACTCTCTCTCTCCTATCATCATCTAGCCATCTCGACGTGAGGGTTTGGTGGTGGAATAGCGTATCGTTGGTTGTGAACTTGAGTGAGGCGATTTTCTCTCTCTCTCTCGCGTGTCGTGTCGTGCTTGCAAGAACACTATCTCTCTGCGCCATGTCAGCAATCACCCGTAGGATCGTCAAGGAGACGCAGCGATTGATCAGTGAGCCTGGTATGTGATCGTCCCCATGCATCCTCAACGAGGCTCGAGGAGCGAGAGAACACTGAGGGAGATTGATTGAATGATTGATGATGTCATCGATCGATCGGTCTCTCTCGTTCTGCTCGCTCTGCTGATTGTCGGTCGATGCCGATGTTCTGCGACAACGACAATGCCGATGATCATGACGAGGATACTGACGAAACTTGTGTTGCGTCTAGCTCCTGGAATCAGTGCCACACCACATGAGGATAACCTGCGTTACTTCAACGTGATTATCACAGGCCCCACTCAATCGGCTTTCGATGGTACGTGGCAGATGATCGCTCGCACACTCGCACGCATGTCTTTGGTGCCAGCGAACGAGCGTTGCTATTGTGAGTCGGAGAACACGTTCTGCGTTCTCGTGTTGTGAGAGAGCGTGCGCTCAGTCGAAATTACGTGCGAGCAGCAGCAACATTCGAGCGCCGCTCATTGTTGCAGCGCTTAAATCGTATCTGCTTCATGTCAAGCGTGCTTTGGTGGCCCCCTCCATCTTCCTCTTGCTTCGAGAGGCACTCCTTGGCTGACGCGCAGCTTGTTGGTGGTGATGGCGACGTTCTGGAACAGGCGGTGTCTTCAAGCTCGAGTTGTACTTGCCTGAAGAGTACCCCATGACGCCGCCCAAAGTGCGCTTCCTCACGAAAATCTATCACCCCAACATTGATCGCCTGGGCCGCATCTGCCTGGATATCTTGAAGGACAAGTGGAGCCCGGCGTTGCAGATCCGTACGGTGCTGCTCAGTATCCAGGCGCTGCTCTCGGCGCCCAATCCCGATGATCCTCTGGCAAACGACGTTGCGGAGCACTGGAAGACAAACGAGCAAGCTGCCATCGAGACCGGTACGCGCTGCCTCCCTCTTCGTCCCTCTTGGATCTCTATCGCTATTCGATCAAATATTTGCGCGTTTGGGTATTTATATGATTCATTTGCTTCATTTGCTTTTATCTGCGCCGCGTGTCTCCGGCACCAATAGCCCGCGAGTGGACTCGACGATACGCCATGCAATAACTCCATACCATCTCGCGCCGTCGCTGCTGTCGTCGTCGCCGCCGCCGTCGACACGACTGTGTGGCGTCTCGGATTTTTT
>Ga0209914_1001978_pt1 | contig 18279 bp, 17 predicted proteins | sample ThiBiot_500_plan_FD_183949 | JGI IMG/M metagenome (GOLD analysis project Ga0209914, IMG submission 183949) | Wastewater bioreactor microbial communities from Cape Town, South Africa - Thiocy_cont_500_plan (SPAdes) | ecosystem: Engineered > Bioreactor > Thiocyanate-remediating > Anaerobic-Aerobic...
GAGACCCCCCGGGCGGTCGGCATCGACCCATCCTGCCAACCCCGCTGTGCGTCGCGCTCGGGGATCCGCCTGGATGCGGGTCACACGATCGGGGGGTCCGCACCGGGCCGTCGGCGACGGACAGTGAACCGTTGCGTTCGACTCGAACGTGTGTTCGACTAGAGTCATGCGGTGGAGCGGGCAGCAGGTTCTCGAGGACGGCGTCGGGTCCGACGATGCCCTGCCGGGGATGCGTGGCCTGCTGCGCACGGTGCGCACGCCGGAGTTCGCCGGCACGGTGTTCCACGAGGTGGAGGCGCGGTCGGTGCTCAACCGGGTGCCGGGGCCGTCACCGATGCCGTTCCGGTGGACGGTCAACCCCTACCGCGGCTGCTCCCACGCCTGCGTCTACTGCCTGGCGGGCCCCACCCGCGTGCTCCTCGCGGACGGCGGCACCCGCCCCATCGCGGAGCTGAGGGTGGGCGACGCGGTCATGGGCACCACGACGGTCGACGGCCGGCGCACCTACGTGCCCACCACCGTGCTCGCCCACTGGTCCACCACCAAGCCCGCGCACCGCGTGCGGCTGGCGGGCGGCACCGAGATCGTCGCTAGCGGCGAGCACCGGTTCCTCACCGACCGGGGCTGGCGGCACGTCGCGGCGGGCTGGTGCCGGTCCGGGCGGCGGCCGCGGCTGGAACCGGGGAGCGCGCTGCTGGGGCCCGGTCAGGTCGCGGGGCCCCGGCCGCACACGCCGGCCTACCGCCAGGGCTACCTGGCCGGACTGGTGCGCGGCGACGGCGTGCACGACGACGGGAACGGCTTCCCCTCGGCGCAGGTCGAGCTCGAGGCACTGGGCCGCGCCCACCACTTCCTCGCGGCCGGGTCACCCGCGCGCCACGGCCCCGTCGCGGTCGGGGCGCCGGAGCCGGGCCGGGTCGCGCTGCGACCGCGTCCCCGACCGGTGCTGGCCGACGTCGTGCGCGCTCCGGAGCGTCCCGGCTCGGAGTGGTGCGCCGGGTTCCTGGGCGGGCTGATCGACGCCCGCGGCCGGGTCGAGGCCGGGGAGCTGGTGGTCGGGGCGGGGGTCGACGACGAGCTCGTCGGGTCCGCCGCCGGTGCCCTGCACCGGCTCGGGTTCCGCTTCGCCGTCGGACGCCGCGGCGGCGAGCGGGTGGTGCGGGTGGTCGGCGGGCCCGCGTCGCTGACGCGGCTGGTGCAGGTGGCCGACCCGGCCGTGGGGCGCCACCGGCACCCGGTGGGTGGGGTGCCGGTCACCGGCGGGCCCGAGCTCGAGGTCGTCGACGTCCGCCCGGTGGGACTGACGATGACCATGTACGACATCACCACCGGCACGGGCGACTTCGTGGCCGAGGGCGTGGTCAGCCACAACTGCTTCGCGCGCAACACCCACACCTACCTCGACATGGACGCCGGGGCCGACTTCGACAGCCAGATCGTCGTCAAGGTCAACGTCGCGCGCGTGCTGGAACGGCAGCTCAAACGGCCGTCGTGGGAGCGCGAGGCCGTGGCGATGGGCACCAACACCGACCCCTACCAGCGCGCGGAGGGCCGCTACCGGCTGATGCCGGGCGTCATCGGCGCGCTGGCCCGGTGGGGCACCCCGTTCTCGGTCCTGACCAAGGGCACCGTCCTGGCCCGTGACCTCCCCGAGCTGACGGCCGCGGCCGCCGACGTGCCGGTCGGGCTGGGGGTGTCGATCGCGCTGGTCGACCGCGGTCTGCAGAGCCGCCTCGAACCCGGCACGCCGTCCCCGGCGGCGCGGCTCGACCTCGTCCGCCGGATCACCGACGCCGGGCTGCCGTGCGGGGTGATGGTGGCCCCGGTGCTGCCGCTGCTCACCGATTCCGCCGAGGCCCTCGACGCCCTGCTCGGGCCGATCGCGGCCGCGGGCGCCACGGGGGCCAGCGTGATGGCCCTGCACCTGCGCCCGGGCACCCGTGAGTGGTTCCTGGCCTGGCTGGCGCGCGAGCACCCCGGCCTCGTCGAGCGGTACGCGCGGCTCTACCGGCGCGGGGCCTACGTCGACCCGGAGTACCGGCGTGCGCTGGGGGAGCGGGTCACGCCGCTGCTGCGCCGTCACGGGCTGGCCGGGAGCTTCCCGGTGCTCCGCGGGGTGGGCGCGGTGGTCGCCGATCCACCGACCGACGAGGGGGAGCAGCTGAGCCTGCTCTAGGACCATCCACCGGCCGCGAGCACCACGACCGGGGCGGCGAGGGCGAACGCGACGCGCCGCCGCCGCGGCCGGAGCGTCGCCGCGTGGCGTCCTCCGAGCCTCCGGGCGGCCGACTCCGCGCGGAGGGGAAGCCCGGCCAGGGACCCGCGGACCCTGCTACCCCTCGGCGCATGTCGAGCACTCTCCGTAGGAATCAGAGGGGTAGACGTCACGCTAAGGAGTCGACGAGCTCATCGTGACATCACGTGCCGAGCGCTGGGCCGGTCGCGGTGGGCGGTGCGGCAAACCTGGTGGCCGGGTGCCGGGGGTGCCCGGATAACCTCGCACCGTGATGCGTACCCACCCCGCCGGCAGCCTGCGTGCCGAGAACGCCGGACAGTCCGTGACCCTCGCCGGGTGGGTGGCCCGCCGCCGTGATCACGGCGGCGTGATCTTCATCGACCTCCGCGACGCCTCCGGATCGGCCCAGGTCGTGTTCCGCGAGGGCGAGATGGCCGAGCGGGCCCACCGCCTGCGCTCCGAGTTCTGCGTGCAGGTCACCGGCGAGGTCGTGCTGCGCCCGGACGGCAACGACAACCCCGAGCTGCCCACCGGCGCCATCGAGGTCACCGTCACCGCGCTCACCGTGCTGTCGGAGTCGGCGCCGCTGCCGTTCCCGATCGACGGCTACAGCGAGGTCGGTGAGGAGATCCGGCTCAAGCACCGCTACCTGGACCTGCGCCGCAGCGGCCCCGCTGCGGCCCTGCGCCTGCGCAGCGAGGCCAACCGGGTGGCGCGCACGGTGCTGCACGACCGCGACTTCGTCGAGGTCGAGACGCCCACGCTCACCCGTTCCACGCCCGAGGGTGCCCGCGACTTCCTCGTGCCCGCCCGGCTCAAGCCCGGCTCCTGGTACGCGCTGCCGCAGAGCCCGCAGCTGTTCAAGCAGCTCCTGATGGTGGCCGGCACCGAGCGCTACTACCAGATCGCGCGCTGCTACCGCGACGAGGACTTCCGCGCCGACCGCCAGCCGGAGTTCACCCAGCTCGACATCGAGATGAGCTTCGTCGAGCAGGACGACGTCATCGAGCTCGGCGAGACCATCACCGCGGCGCTGTGGAAGGAGCTCCTCGGCTACGAGATCCCGCGGCCGATCGCGCGGCTCACCTACGCCGAGTCGATGGCCCGCTACGGCTCCGACAAGCCCGACCTGCGCTTCGCCATCGAGCTCACCGACATGACGGAGTACTTCGCCGACACCCAGTTCCGGGTGTTCCAGAATCCCTACGTCGGCGCCGTCGTCATGCCGGGCGGGGCGTCGCAGCCCCGGCGCACGCTCGACGGCTGGCAGGAATGGGCCAAGCAGCGCGGCGCCCGCGGGCTCGCTTACGTGCTCATCGGCGAGGACGGCACGGTCGACGAGCGCGGGCCGGTCGTCAAGAACCTGTCCGAGGCCGAGCGCGACGGGCTGGCCAAGGCCGTCGGCGCCGCCCCCGGTGACTGCATCTTCTTCGCCGCCGGGCACCCGTCGGACGCCCGCGCCCTGCTCGGGGCGGCGCGCGGCGAGATCGCGCAGCGCTGCGGGCTGGTCGACGAGAGCGCGTGGTCGTTCGTCTGGATCGTCGACGCGCCGATGTTCGAGCGCATCCGCGACGACAAGGGCAACGAGCTGGGCTGGACCGCCGTGCACCACCCGTTCACCTCGCCCAACGGCGACTGGATGGACCGGTTCGAGGAGGACCCGTCGGAGGCACTGGCGTTCGCCTACGACATCGTCTGCAACGGCAACGAGATCGGCGGTGGGTCCATCCGTATCCACCGCTCCGACGTCCAGGAGCGCGTGTTCGCGCTGCTGGGCATGGACGAGGCCGAGCAGCGGGAGAAGTTCGGCTTCCTGCTCGACGCGTTCGCCTACGGCCCGCCCCCGCACGGCGGCATCGCGTTCGGGTGGGACCGCATCTGCATGCTGCTCACCGGCGCCGACTCGCTGCGTGACGTCATCGCGTTCCCGAAGTCGGGCGGCGGCTTCGACCCCCTGACCTCCGCGCCCGCGCCGATCACGCCCGAACAGCGCAAGGAGGCCGGGGTCGACGCCAAGCCGGCCCCGCCGAAGCAGGCCTGATCGCAGGCTGTGCAACATCTTCGGGTGATCGCGCCGTCCGACCGGACGGACGCGGTCCGCGACCTCCTGATCGCCGAGCCCGGCGCCACCCACGTCACGGTGCAGCCGGGCGTGGCGGTGGAGCCGGCGGGGGACCTGGTCGAGGCCGACGTCACCCGGGAGGCCGTCGACGACGTGCTCGCCGGCCTTCGCGACCTCGGTGTCGACCACAGCGGCGGCGTCACGCTGGAGATCATCGACACCACCCTGTCCGACCACGCCGACGCCGCCGAGGAGGCGGTGCCCGGCGACCCCAACGACGCGGTCATCTGGGACGAGCTGGTGGCCCGCACCGGCGAGGACTCGCGGCTGTCGATCGGCTACCAGGCGTTCCTGACGATCGCGTGCCTGCTGGCCGCGATCGGGGCGATCACCGACTCGTCGGTCACGGTCGTGGGCGCGATGGTGCTGGGCCCGGAGTTCGGGCCGCTCGCCGCGGTGGCCGTCGGCCTCGTGCTGCGGCGCGGCGATCTCGTGCGGCGCGGTGTGATCGCCCTCACGGCGGGCTTCCCGCTGGCCATGGTCGTCACGGCGCTGGCCACCCTGCTGTTCGACGCGGTCGGGTTCCTGTCGACCTCCGCCCTGGACAACCTCGACCAGGTGGACTTCATCTACAAGGTCGGGCCGTTCTCCTTCATCGTCGCCCTGCTCGCGGGCGCGGCCGGGATGCTCGCGCTGACCTCGGCGAAGTCGGCGTCGCTGGTGGGGGTGTTCATCTCGGTCACCACCGTGCCGGCGGCCGCGTTCGCCTCGGTCGCGCTGGTCGAGGGCCGCTACGCCGAGGCCCTGGGGTCGGCGCTGCAGCTGGTCGTCAACGTGGTGGGGATCGTCGTCGCGGCCGTGCTGGTCCTGATGCTCGCGCGCCGTCCCGGCATGCGTGGGCGGGGACGGCGGCGGCTGTCGGCGGGGGAGGGTCGCAGGCAATGGACGACGACCTGGGCAGGTTCCCCAGGCCGGTGCTCGCGGCGCTGGCCGCGGCGGAGCGGTTGCTCACCCGCAGGGCCGGGGCCGGCGTCGTGCTGGCCGATCCGGAGGACCTCGGCGGCAGCGACCGGTCGGTCGTCGCCCGGGCCCGCGTGGCCCGCAACCCCTTCTCGCTGCCCCGCACGCTCGTCGTCAAGCACTACCTCGACGAGCCCACGCCGGGGCGTCCCGATCCCTTCCGCTACGAGGTGGCCAGCTGCCAGCTGTTCACGGCGCTGCCCGCCGACGCCCGCCCCAGCCCCATCCTCATCGCCCACGACCCCCAGGCGCGGCTGCTCGTGCTGGAGGACCTCGGCCGCAGCTCCACGCTCGCCGACAAGCTCTTCGGCCCCGATCCCGCCGCCGCGCAGCGCTGCCTGCTGAGCTGGGCGCGCGGGCTGGGCCGGATGCAGGCGGCAACGGCCGGCCGGGAGGACGACTTCGGGGCCCTGCTGCGCCGCCTCGGGGAACGCACGTGGCGCGATCCGATGGCCGACGACGCCCGCGCCGCGTTCGCCGGCGTGGCCGGGCTGCTCGCCCAGGAGCTGGGGGTGCACGTGCCGCCCGCCGCCACGCAGGAGGCCCACGACACCGCCCGGCTGCTGGGCGGCACCCGCTACCGCGCGTTCAGCCCGTCCGACACCTGCCCGGACAACAACCTCGTCACCAGCAAGGGCGTGCGGTTCGTCGACTTCGAATGGGGCTGCTTCCGCGACATCTCCCTCGACGCCGCCTACTTCCGCGTGCCGTTCCCGGGCTGCGAGGCCAGCTTCGCACTGCCCGACGGCATGGCCGAGACGATGCTGGAGGCCTGGCGCAACGAGGTCGCCGCCGTGTGGCCCGACCTGGACGTGCCGGGCGTGCTCGAGCAGCGGCTGCTCGACGCCCACCTGCTGTGGGTGTGGCTGTGCACCTGGTGGATGCTGCCGCGGATCCGGGTGAAGGACCTGCCGGTCGGCCCCGACGCCACCCGTTCCCCGCGGATCAGCACGGCGCTCGCCCACTACTGGCGCCAGCTCGCCGTGGCCGCGGAGTCGGCGGACCGCCCGGCCACGGCCGAGCTCGGCACGATGGTGGCTGAGGCGCTGGGCAAGCGGTTCCCCGACTCGCCCAACGCGCTGCCGGTCTACCCGGCCTTCCGCACCGCCGCGTAAGTTCCCCGATCCGACGCCGACGCGTCACCCCGCGCACACCGCCGGTGAGCCCACGTCGGTGATCGTGTCGGCCGTGCCGGCATGGATCACTCCGCCCCTCCCGGTGCTGCGCGTCGCGCGCACCCTCGTGACGCTCGGCGACTCCACCTCCGTCGGCCTCGGCGACCCGGCTCCGGGTGGTGGCTGGCGCGGTTTCCCCGTCCTGCTCCGCGACGCCCTGGGCGCGTCGGTGCTGGTCAACCCGTCGCGCACCGGCGCCCGGATGGCCGACGTGCGGCGCGAGCAGCTCCCGGTGGCGCTGGCCGCGGCCCCGGACGTCGTGGTGCTGTTCGTCGGGATGAACGACACGCTGCGGTCGGACTTCGACCCCGCGGCGATGCGGTCCGACGCCGCCGCGATCGTGCGCGAGCTGCATGACGCCCGCGCCCACGTCCTGCTGGTGCGCTACCACGACCACACGCGGGTGTTCCGGCTGCCCGCCCCGCTGCGGCGGGCGCTGGGCCGCCGGATCGAGGCCCTCAACGGCGTCGTCGACGGGATGGCCGGGCCGGGGGTGGACGTGCTGGACGTCGGCGACCTGCCGGGCGCCTACGAGCGGTCCGCGTGGGCGGTGGACCGGCTGCACCCCTCGGAGCAGGGGCACCGGATGCTCGCGGCCGGCTTCGCGGCGCTGCTGGCCGGGGCGGGGTTCGCCGTGCCGCGTCCGGTGGGTCTGGAGTGCGCGGGTGGGCGGGAGGTGACGGCCGCGCACCGCGTGGCCTGGCTGGTCGCCAAGGGTGTGCCGTGGCTGGTCCACCGCAGCCGCGACCTCGGCCCGGTGGTCGTACAGGGGTTGGTGTCGGAGCTGGTCAGGCGGCCTGGTCGAGCTCGCGTGCGGTGAAGTCGCCGGTGACGGGCAGGCCGGCCTCGATCAGCCACAGCTGCGCGCGGGTGCAGGTGGGGCAGATCCAGGTGACGGTACGGTCGCGCTCGTGCTGGCTGCTCCAGCTGAGCCCGGCGGCATCAGCGGTGGTGCGGGCGAGGGCGCAGAGAGGGCATGTGTGGGTCTCCATGCCACCGAAGAGTGGCGGCCGCACTTTGCGGTGCTGTGAACGGCGTGCGAAGGGTGCGGTGCGTTGACGTCCGACTACCGGACGTCACAGGGCTCGCAGGAACCGGTCGATCCTGACCAGGGCCTCTTCCAGCTGGGGGAGCGCCGTCGCGTAGGAGCACCGCACGTGGCCCTCGCCCGACGGCCCGAAGACCCCGCCGGGCACCACGGCCACGTGCTCGGCCTGCAGGAGCTTCTCCGCGAACGTCTCGGAGTCCAGGCCCGAGGCGCGGATCGACGGGAACGCATAGAAGGCGCCACCGGGCTCGGGGCAGTCGAGCCCGATCTCGCGCAGCCCCTTCACGAACACGCGCCGGCGCCGGTCGTAGTCGGCGACCATCGCCTCGACGTCGTCGTCGGACCCGGACAGCGCCTCGACGGCGGCGAGCTGGGAGACGTGCGGAGCGCACAGCATCGTGTACTGGTGCACCCGCACACACAGCTCCGCGACGGCGGCGGGCGCGCAGATCCAGCCCACCCGCCAGCCCGTCATGGCGTGGGCCTTGGAGAACCCGCCCAGCAGTACCGTGCGCTCGCGCGCGCCGGGCAGCGTGCCCAGGCACGTGTGCGCGCCGGTGTAGGTGAGCCGGTCGTAGATCTCGTCGGAGATCAGGTAGAGGTCGTGCTCCTCGGCCAGGCGGACCAGGGCCTCCAGCGCCGCCCGGGGCTGCACGGCGCCCGTCGGGTTGGCCGGCGAGCCGATGAGGATGGCCTTCGTGTTCGGCGTGATCGCGGTGGCCACCACGTCGGCGTCGATCGCGAAGCCGTCGTCGGCGCGCGTGGGCACGCGCACCGGGGTGCCACCGGCGAACGCCACACAGGGCTCGTAGGCGACGTAGCAGGGCTCCGGGACGATCACCTCGTCACCGGGGTTGAGCAGCACCCGCAACACGAGGTCGAGGCCCTCGGAGACGCCGGTGGTGATCAGGCACTCGGCACCGGGGTCGTAGGTGGCGCCGTAGCGGGAGGCGAGATCGGCGCAGATCAGCTCGCGGAGCTTGGGCAGGCCCGCGTTGGAGGTGTAGGTGGTGTAGCCGTGCTCCAGGGCGTAGATGCCGGCCTCGCGCACGCGCCACGGCGTGACGAAGTCGGGCTCACCGACGCCGAGGCTGATCACGTCGTCCATATCGGCGGCGATGTCGAAGAACCGCCGGATGCCGGACGGCGGGCAGGCGGCGATGACCGAGTTCAGCGGCTTCACGGCGTGACCGGCAGACGGTGGTCGGGCTCGGCCTTGGCGAAGTCGTCGCCGTCGCGCTTGTAGGTCTTGAGGACGAAGTGCGTGGCCGTGGAGCGCACGCGGTCGATGGTGGAGAGCTTCTGCGACACGAAGTCCGAGACCGCGCGGATCGTGGCGCCGTCCACGGTGCAGCGCAGGTCCTGGCTGCCCGAGACGAGGTAGACGCTGCGCACCTCGGGGAACCGCGCGATGCGGGCGGCCACGTCGTCGAACCCGACGCCGCGGGCCGGGGCCAGGGAGACGTCGATGAAGGCGGTGACGGTCTCGCGTGTGGGGTCCTCGTCGACGGCGTCCCAGTCGACCACGGCCTTGTAGCGGCGGATCGCGCCCGAGGCCTCCCATCCGGAGATCGCCTCGCGCACCTGCTCGACCGGGAGGTCCAGCATCGTCGCGATGGTGTCGGGGGAGAGCTGGGCGTCGCGCTCCAGGAGTTCGAGGATCTGCCGCACGGACCGACCCTACGTCGCACTCGCCGCGAGCCGCCCCACCGCCTCGCGGAGGTCACCCGCCGGGAGGGACGCGAAGCAGCAGCGCATCGACGACGGCAGGGTCGCGTCCACGGCGAACGCGCTGCCGGGAACGAACGCGACACCGTGCTCCAGCGCCCTGGGCAGCAGTGCGGCGGTGTCGGTGCCGTCCGGGAAGGTGAGCCAGCAGAACATGCCTCCGGTCGGCACCGTGCAGCCGGCCTGGGGCAACAGCTCGGCGACGGCGCCGCAGAACGCCCGGGCGCGGGCCGCGGTCACGGTGCGGACGCGCTCCAGGTGCGCGCCGAACCAGGCCGTGTCGGCGAGCAGGTCGGCCGCGATCGCCTGGGTGAGTGACGACGTGCACAGGTCGGTGCACTGCTTGAGGCGTTCGACGGCCGCGCAGACCGGGGCCGGACCGGTGATCCACCCGACGCGCAGGGCGGGGGCGAGGATCTTCGACGCGCTGCCCAGCCGCACGATCCGCTCGCCGTGCGCCGCGACCGGGACGGGCGGGGTGCCGTCGAAGGCGAGCAGCCCGTACGGGTCGTCCTCGACGACGAGGAAGCCGTGGCGGTCGGCGAGCGCGGCCAGCTCGCGGCGGCGTTCCGGGCTCATGGTGACGCCGCGCGGGTTGTGGAAGCTGCTGACCGTGTGTACCAGCCTCGGCCGCAGGCCGGCCGCGAGACGCTGGGCCAGCACGTCGACCTGCATGCCGTCGCCGTCCAGCGGCACGGTGTGCAGCGCGGCGCCGGCGGCCTGGAACACCTGCAGCGCCCCGACGTAGACGGGGTCCTCGACGACCACGGTGTCGCCGGGGTCGAGCAGGACGCGGGCGAGCAGGTCGAGGGCCTGCTGGGAGCCGGTGGTGACGACGACGTCGGACACGGGCCTCCCGCAGCGGCGCGACTCGTGCTCGGCCAGCACCTCGCGCAGGCGGGCGAGGCCGGCCGTCTCGCCGTACTGGACGGAGGCGGGGTCGTGGAGTGCCGCCGCGGCGGCCTCGGCGATGCGCTCGCGGGGCAGCAGGTCGGCGGCGGGAAGGCCGCCGGCGAGGCTCAGGACCTCCGGGCGGGCGGTGAGGGTGAGCAGGTCGCGGATGGCGGAGCCGCGGACGGCATCGAGCCTGGTGGAGAGCGTGATCACGGGAACCTCACGGTCGATCGGACGGGGTGGTCACGTCCTGGATCGACAGGGCGGGTGGGCGCGGGCCGCGGTGGGGCCTGCCGTCGATGATGCCGGGCGGTCCCGCAGATCGGAACTCGATTCCCGGTATATGGGAGAATCGGGTGGTGCGGGCGTCCGGGTCGGGAGTGACGGTGGCGGACAGGATCTCCACGTCGACGAGGATGTCTGCTGCCGCGAACCGGGCCGGGTTCGTCTCTCCCTCCGACGCCTCGGACGTTCCCACCGGGCCCCGACCGGCATGGGCACCTCCGACGATGTCGGCGGCCGGTGGCAGGGTGGAGTGGTGACCGGCGAAGGGTTGTTCGACATCGACGAGCCAGAGCCGTCTCCGGCCGTCGACCGGGTCGGGGCCACCGTGCCGGAGGCGCGAAGGGTCGCGGCGCCGGAGGCACGGAAAGTCACGGCGCCGGAGGCACGGAAAGTCACGGCGCCGGAGGCGCGGAAAGTCACAGCGCCCCTGGCCGCCCGCATGCGCCCCCGGACTCTCGACGAGGTGGTCGGCCAGGAGCATCTGCTCCGCCCCGGCGCGCCGCTGCGCCGGCTCGTGGAGGGCGGCGCGGCGGCGTCCGTGCTGCTCTACGGCCCGCCCGGCACCGGCAAGACCACGATCGCGCGGCTGCTGTCGCAGGTCGGCTCGCGGCACTTCGTCGCCCTGTCGGCACTGTCCTCGGGGGTGAAGGAGCTGCGCGAGGTGATCACCGACGCGCGTCGCCGCCGCGACCACCACGACCAGCAGACCGTCCTGTTCATCGACGAGGTCCACCGCTTCTCCAAGACCCAGCAGGACGCCCTGCTCGGCGCCGTCGAGGACCGGCTCGTGCTGCTCGTGGCCGCGACCACGGAGAACCCGTCGTTCTCGGTGGTGTCGCCGCTGCTGTCGCGGTCGCTGGTGCTGCAGCTGCAGTCGCTCACCGAGGACGACGTGCGTGAACTGCTGCGCCGGGCCGTCACCGACCAGCGGGGCCTCAACGGCACGGTCACCCTGGACCAGGACGCCGAGGACGCGATCGTGCGGCTGGCCGGCGGGGACGGGCGCCGGGCGCTGACCGCCCTGGAGGCCGCCGCGGACGGCGTGGTCGGCACGGGCGAGACCGTGATCGACGTCGTCGGGGTCGAGCGGGCCGTCACCGAGGCCACCGTCCGCTACGACCGCCAGGGCGACCAGCACTACGACGTCATCAGCGCGTTCATCAAGTCCATCCGCGGCTCCGACCCCGACGCCGCGCTGCACTACCTCGCCCGCATGCTCGTGGCGGGGGAGGACCCGCGGTTCATCGCGCGGAGGTTGATGGTGCACGCGAGCGAGGACATCGGCCTGGCCGACCCGACCGCGCTGCAGGCCGCTACGGCCGCCGCGCAGGTCGTGCAGCTCGTCGGGTTGCCGGAGTGCCGGATCGCGCTGGCCCAGGCCACGCTGCATCTCGCGACGGCCCCGAAGTCGAACGCCGTGATCGTCGGGATCGACGAGGCCATGTCCGACGTCCGGGCCGGGGCGACCGGGGCGGTGCCCCCGCACCTGCGCGACGGCCACTACGCGGGTGCGGAGAAGCTCGGCAACGCGGTGGGCTACCGCTACCCGCACAGCGACCCCGCCGGGGTGGTCACGCAGCAGTACCCGCCGGATGCGTTGGTGGGCAAGGACTACTACCGCCCCACCCCCCACGGCGGCGAACGCACGCTGCGCGAGAGGCTGGAGAAGCTGAGGCGCGCGATCCGCGGCCGCTGATCGAACGGGCATGGATCAGGGCGCCGCCCGGGTGCGGTCCGCGAGCAGGCGCACCGCCAGGGCGCCCAGGACCCCGCCCATCACCCAGCGCTGGGTGCGGAGCCAGGCGGGGCGTCCACCCAGGAACGCGGCCAGGGCGCCGGCGCTCAGCACGATCAGTGCGTTGACGGTCAGCGCGACCGCGATCTGGATCGACCCCAGCACCAGGCTCTGCGCCGCCACGGAACCGCGGGCGGGGTCGACGAACTGGGGCAGCAGCGCCACGTACAGCACGGCGATCTTGGGGTTGAGCAGGTTCGTGACCAGGCCCATCACCAGCAGCCGGCGCGGGGTGTCGACGGGGAGCTCCTTCGGCGCGAACACGGCGGTGCCGCCCGGCCGCACCGCCTGCCACGCCAGGAACAGCAGGTACCCGGCACCGGCGACCTTGAGCACCTCGTACGCCACCGGAACCGTCGCGAAGACCGACGCCACCCCGGCCGTCGCGGCGGCGAGGTAGACCCCGAACCCGATCGCCACCCCCACCAGCGACACCAGCCCGGCCCGTCGGCCCTGCGTGATCGACCGCGAGACCAGGTAGATCATGTTCGGGCCGGGCGTGAGGACGAGGCCGAGCGCCACCAGCGCGATGCCGACGGCCGAGGCGGTGCTGATCATGTGTCCAGTAGGCGGCGCGACGGGCACGGGGGCCACGGCCACCTACGGGGAAGTGGCCACCAGCCCGCTGGCGTCGACGTGGAACTGCATCGCCCGGTACGGCCAGTTCGTCGCGGTGTTCCACTGGCTCACGACGAGGTGCAGGTCGGCGAGCGTGCTCCCGGGCACGATGTAGCCGCCGTAGAGCTGGGCCACCCGGCCGGCGGCGTGGTCCTCGTCCTCCCAGTTGCAGCCGCGCAGCACCGTCGCGCGGGGGGCGGTGTACAGGTCGGCGGTGGGGGAGCCGAGCGCCATGACGTCCATCGCGTAGTGCTCCTGGTCGAAGAACGCGAGCATCCAGCGGCCCTCGACGCGGCGCAGCGACAGCTCCCCGAACCGCCCGGTCAGGGCGACGGTCGGTGGCCGGCCCCAGCCCCAGCCGTCGGCGTCGGTGAGCCCCCAGCCCTCCCAGGCGTCCCTGTCGGCGAGCTGGTCCTCGGGCACCCGCTGCAGGATCAGGCCCTTGTCGCGCTGGAAACCGGTGGACAGCACGTAGACGAACCCGTCGTCGCCGCGTTCCCAGGTGAGCATCTGGAAGAAGCCGTCGTGGTGGTCGGCGGCCCAGCGCACGCCCGTCGGGCGCCAGCTGGCGCCGTTGTCGCGTGAGCGGTGCAGCTCCGTCCAGCGGACGTTGCCCAGCTCGCGGCACACCATCACGTGCAGGTAGATGGTGTCACCGATCGTGATGAGGTCGGTGGGGAGCACGGTGGTGACACGCCGGACCCGACGCCCCCACCGCCGGACGGTCCTGTGGACGTAGCGCACCACCTGCCGCGCCCGCTCGCCCCGGCCCGCGGAGCCGGTCCACTCGATGCCGGTGGTGGCGGTGGCGGGGTCGCCGAAGAGCACGACGGGCGCCCGCCAGCCGCGCCCGCCCACGCCGGCCCGGGCGAACGTGTCACCGAAGACCGAGACCAGCCGCCCGTCCGGGGCGGTGACGGTGGCGCCGAGGTCGGTGCCCCCGATGTCGAAGCGGTCGGTGTGGCCGGGCCCGGTGAGATCGCGGACCTTGGACGCGAGCTTCACGGAGCGCCCCCCGGTGCCAGCAAAGTGGCTTTCCTGTCATCTGGTGCCAGCAAAGTGGCTTTACTGGCACTCCGGCAAGCCCTCACACCGCGTCCCGCTGCACCGGGCAGCTCATGCAGCGGGGGCCGCCCCGGCCCCGACCCAGCTCGCCTCCCGGGATGTCCAGCACCTCGATCCCGTGGCCGCGCAGGAACGCGTTGGTGGTGACGTTGCGCTCGTAGGTGATCACCACGCCGGGCGCGACGGCGAGGGTGTTGCAGCCGTCGTCCCACTGCTCGCGTTCGGCGGCGTGCACGTCCTGCTCGGCGGTCAGCACGCGGATCTCCGGCAGGTGCAGCGCCTTGGCGATGGCGGCGTGCATGTCCCGGGGCTCGTGGTCGGTGACGTCGAGCTCCTTGTCGTTGTCACCCGGCCGCACCGTGTACGCCGGGAGCATCCCGAGCCCGGCGTACTTCGTGAACGTCTCCGGGTCGACCATAGTCATCACGGTGTCGAGGTGCATCAGCGCGCGGGTCTCGGGCATCCGCAGTGCGACGATCCGGTCCACCTCGCCGCCCGCGAACAGCCGCCGCGCCAGCCGCTCGACGCCCGCCGCCGTGGTCCGCTCGCTCATCCCGATCAGCACGGCGCCGCCGCCGAGCACGAGCATGTCGCCGCCCTCGGTGGTGGCCGGCCCGTTGACGGCGCCCTCGGACCACACCTCGAAGTCGCCGTCGGCGAAGAGCGGGTGCCAGCGGTAGACGGCCTCGTAGTGCACGGTCTCGCGCATCCGGGCGAGCTTGCGCATGCTGTTGATCGAGACACCGCCATGGATCCAGGCCGACGTGTCGCGCGTGTAGAGGTGGTTGGGCAGGGGTTCGAGCACGAAGTCGTCGGGATCGAGCACGTGGAACGCCACCGAGCGCGGCTCCGGGATGCGGTCGCGCACCTCACGCTTGGTGATGCCCCCGATCAGGTGCTCGGTGAGCGTGTCGTCGTCCATGGCGTCGAAACAGTTGCGCAGCGCGTCGATCGCCATCGGGCCGTACACGCGCTCGTCGAAGATGCTGTCGAGCACGTACTTCTTGGCCTCGGGCAGCGCTACGGTCCGGCGCAGCAGCTCACCGAACAGGTGCACGGTGACGCCGCGCTCGCGCAGCACCTCGGCGAACCGGTCGTGCTCCTCCTGCGCGCGGTGCACCCACAGCACGTCGTCGAACAGGAGGCGGTCCTTGTTGCCCGGGGTGAGGCGCTTCAGCTCCAGGCCCGGCCGGTGCAGGATCACCTGACGGAGCTGTCCGACCTCGGAGTCGACTCGGTACATGGGCAAGATACTGCCGTGAATCTCGACGGCCTGGACGAGCAGATCGTCGCCCTCCTCGTGGACGACGCGCGGCGCAGCTACGCCGACCTGGGCGCGGAGGTCGGGCTGAGCGCGTCGGCGGTGAAGCGGCGGGTCGACCGGCTGCGGGCGGGCGGCGCCATCACCGGCTTCACGGTGCGGCTGGACCCGGGCGCGCTGGGCTGGTCGGTGGAGGGCTACGTCGAGCTGTACTGCCGCGCCCGCACCGCGCCGGAGACGATCCGCGCCGCGGTCAAGCGGTTCCCGGAGGTGGTGGAGGCCAGCACGGTCTCGGGCGAGGCCGACGCCGTGCTGCGCATCCTCGCCGTCGACATGCGCCACTTCGAGCAGGTGCTGGAGAAGATCAGCGCGGCGTCGTTCGTCTCGCGGACGAAATCGGTGCTCGTCCTGAGCCCGCTGCTCCGCCGCCCGGCCGCGCCGCACCGCCCGGCGAGCTGACGCAACGATCCGTCGTCACTCCCGGAGAACACGCAACGATCGGTCGCCCAGGGACAACATCCGCTGATTGTCCGCCGATGGCGCGCTTCCTACCGTTGAGCCACCCCGGCATCGAGGCCGCGGCCCACGCCGCCTTCAACCGTGGAGCGAGCCCGTGACCAGCGTTCTTCCCGCCCCGTCCACCCGGCGCACCGCCACCCGCCGGCACTACGTCATGTGCCGGCCCGAGCACTTCGACGTCACCTACGCGATCAACCCGTGGATGGACGTCACCGTCCCCGTCGACCGCGACCTCGCCGTCCGCCAGTGGGAGAACCTCCGCGCGACCTACGTCGACCTCGGCCACCGCGTCGACCTGCTCGACCCCGTCGCCGGGCTGCCCGACATGGTCTACACGGCCAACGGCGCCACCGTCGTCGGCGGGGTGGTGCTCGGCGCCCGGTTCCGCCACGCCGAGCGGGCGGCCGAGGCCGCGTCGCACCTGGCCTGGTTCCGGGGCCACGGGTTCGCGCGCGTCGTCGATCCGGAGTTCGTCAACGAGGGGGAGGGCGACCTGCTCGCCGTCGGCGATCTCGTGCTCGCCGGCACCGGGTTCCGCACCGACCCGCTCGCCCACGTCGAGGCCGCGCGAGTGCTCGGCCGCGAGATCGTGCCTCTGGAGCTCGTCGACCCGCGCTTCTACCACCTCGACACCGCGATCGCCGTGCTGGACGACTCGACGATCGCCTGGCTCCCCGCGGCGTTCTCCCCGGCGTCGCAGGCCGTGCTGCGGATGCGGTTCCCCGACGCGTTCGAGGCCGGACCGGCCGACGCCGACGTGCTCGGGCTCAACGCCGTGAGCGACGGGCGGAACGTCGTCCTCCCCGTCGCCGCGGGCGGTCTGGCCGCCGCGATCGCCGAGCGCGGCTTCACCCCCGTCCCGATCGACCTGTCCGAGCTGCTCAAGGGCGGTGGCGGACCCAAGTGCTGCACCCTGGAGGTTCGGGCGTGACCACGACGGAGACCGCGACCGAGCACCACGAGCACCTCGTCGAGCAGTACTCGGCGCACAACTACCACCCGCTGCCGGTCGTCGTGGCGCAGGCGCACGGCTCGCGGGTCACCGACGTCGAGGGCCGCGAGTTCCTCGACTGCCTCGCCGGATACTCCGCCCTGAACTTCGGCCACGGCCACCCGGACCTGCTCGCCGCCGCACACCGCCAGCTCGACCGCGTGACGCTGACGAGCCGCGCGTTCGGCAGCGACCAGCTGGGGCCGTTCTGCGCGGAGCTGTCGGGGCTCCTCGGCAGGCATGCGGAGAACTCCGGACCGCCGGCCCCTGGGTCCTACCGCGAGTCCTGGTCGGGCAGGTTGACGGTCCTCCCGATGAACACCGGCGCCGAGGCGGTGGAGTCGGGGATCAAGGTGGCCCGCAAGTGGGGCTACGAGGTCAAGGGCGTGCCGGTGGACCGCGCGCAGATCGTCGTGACGGCCGGGGGCTTCCACGGCCGCACCACCACCATCGTCGGCTTCTCCACCGACCCCGACGCCCGCGGCGGTTTCGGCCCGTTCACGCCGGGGTTCGTCGTGGTGCCCTACGGCGACGCCGCGGCGCTCGAGGCCGCGATCACCCGCGACACCGTGGCCGTGCTGGTCGAGCCGATCCAGGGGGAGGCCGGCGTGGTCGTCCCCCCCCGCGGGCTACCTGCCGGCCGTCCGGGCGGTCTGCGACGCGGCGCGCGTGCTGTTCGTCGCCGACGAGGTGCAGTCCGGCCTCGGGCGCACCGGGCACCTGCTGGCCACCCGCGCCACCGGCGTGGACGCCGACGTCTACCTGCTCGGGAAGGCGCTCGGCGGCGGGATCATGCCGCTCTCGGCCGTGGTCGCCGACGCCGACGTGCTCGGCGTGCTGCACCCCGGCCAGCACGGCTCGACGTTCGGCGGGAACCCGCTGGCCTGCGCCGTCGGCCGCGCGGTCATCACCCTGCTCGCCGACGAGGGACCAGCCGGCATGCTCGCCCGCGCCCGGCGTCTGGGCGACGTGCTGCACGGGCGGCTGGCCGCGCTCGTCGGTCACGGCGTCGTCGCGGTGCGGGGGACCGGGCTGTGGGCCGGGGTCGACGTCGACCCGCGGCTGGGTACCGGTCGCGATGTCAGCGAGGCGATGATGCGTCGGGGCGTGCTCGTCAAGGACACCCACGGCTCGACGATCCGCCTGTCCCCGCCGCTGGTGATCACCGAGCGGGAGCTGCACGAGGCGGTCGACGCCCTGACCGGCGCGTTGTCCGACCTGCCCTGACCCGCGAGTCGGCGGTTCTCCGTGCGCGAGTCGGCAGTTTCCGGAGCGCGAGTCGGCGGTTTCCGGAGGTCGACCCGTTCGCCCTGACCCGGCGACCCGCGGACCGGAACGCGCCGACTCGCGGGCGGAGAACCGCCGACTCGCGGGCGGAGAACCGCCGACTCGCGGGCGGAGAACCGCCGACTCGCGGGCGGGAGACCGCCGACTCGCGCACGGGAGACCGTCGACTCGCGCACGGAGCAACGGTGGCCGTTCGCCCGTTCGGGGGGTGGCCGTACACGGTCAGTAGTAGGGCGTCCTACGTTATTGGGCGCGTCGGAACGGCCGCTCGTCGCTGTCGGTGATCAGAATGAGG
>Ga0209914_1001983_pt1 | contig 18236 bp, 18 predicted proteins | sample ThiBiot_500_plan_FD_183949 | JGI IMG/M metagenome (GOLD analysis project Ga0209914, IMG submission 183949) | Wastewater bioreactor microbial communities from Cape Town, South Africa - Thiocy_cont_500_plan (SPAdes) | ecosystem: Engineered > Bioreactor > Thiocyanate-remediating > Anaerobic-Aerobic...
TACTGGCAACAAAGATAGCATGATACCCCGACGAGCCAGCACTGATGATTGTTGTTGAATTAACACTTTCATTTGACCAAATTTTAATCGACGTAGTATATCGGTTGGGCACATAAATCGTATTATGTTGGTTGATAAAAATACCATAAGGACCTGAACCAATTGTATTATTATCAGCAAAAGTAATTCCATTTGGATTCCAAACAGCCAATGGATCAAGTTTCGGTTGATTGTATGAGATATTATTCGAAGCATTGACTATTACTAATTGTGACGATGGGTTACTTGTGTTTGTCGTTGATGCTATTGTTTCATCTAAAGAAATCATATTTGAAATATGTATACTTCGATTTTAACAATGAAACATACTACAAGAATTTGTTGATAAAAAAAACTTTTGTATTCGATGATTGCCTCGATCGACAATAAATATATTACCAAATGAGTCGAAAGCTATTGATCGCGGAGTAACTAATTGATCTGATGATGTACCTCCTCCATCACATCCAAGAATACATCGAAAACCAAATGGTCCATTTGCAATAATACTGTTAGAGTCATGATCGGCAATAAAAAGATATTTATTAGCATCTAAAGTAACTGCTACTGGAGTGTTTAATGAAATTGTTGGAATGGATGACGTATTTCCTGCAACTGTTATCGCATTTAATTGACCCGATCCAAACAATTGAATTCTGTTGTTGCTAGAATCTGCAACATATAAATCAAGATTCGTATCAACAAATATACCATTAGGAACATTTAACATGTATGACGTTGAACCAGCTAAACCAATACCAGCAACAATTTCAATGGGATCTGATTCATTATTCAAAGATTTTCTAGTGACTTGTGCAGCCTCGGCCAGTGAACAATAAATATTATTTTGAATATCGACGAAAATATCAAAGCATCTTGTACATGTATTCATAGCTGAAGTATCATTCAATAAATCTGATGTTATTTTGTGTATTCCATTAATTGAATTCCATGAGTAATCATAATAAATCTCATATGTTTCAGTAATGAAGAAAGTTCTTACATCATTTGAGAAAAGTGAGATATTTCTTGTTGGTGTTGAATTCGTATCAGTCCACATAATTAAACTCGAAGTATTTCTATTAGGAGCATAAACAGTATTATTTGTTGTAATGAATATTTTCCAAGGATATGAACCAATTATAGTCTCATCAGCAATTGTGGTCCCATTTGGATTCCATGATACATTTGAACAAAATATCGGTTGATTGTATGACAAGCCTAAATAGCATGAAATTGTAGTAGAAAACATCAGAATCAGCCATATCTTGACATGATTGATGATGAACATTGTTGAGTGTGTTAAAGAAATCAATAATGACCTTTTTATCGATATGTTTCCGGCCTGAAGTCTCATGTATTTAATATGATGAAGAAAAACTTTCGGCATTTCATTGAAAACAAAGGCTGTTTATTTAAGTATAACTCGGAAAAGCCTTCTATGTTTACCCAACATTCACGATCTCAATTACCGACAAAGAAAAACATTTAGTGTCAATATGTCGTTATGAATATTTATTCTTCTTCTTCTTCTTGATTTGATTGAAGTGTAAATTGTGGATTGCACAATTCGAGAACATGATAAGCTATTTGTTCAACATCTGCTTCATAAAGATTTGCAAAGATGACAACAGTGAATCGTGCACTTAATACTCGAATAATAAAAGATTCAAATCCTTGCCATGTTCCACCATGATGAACAACACGTTTACCATTGATGGTTTTATCTAAACTCCAACCAAAACCATACGACGAGATGGTTCCATCGTTCAATGTAAATGAACCCCACATTTCATCGAAACTATTTCGGTTTTTAAGAATTTGATTTGTATTGAATGCTTTCTCATAGTTGACCATGTCGTTAATACTGAGATAGAGAGCACCATCAGCAAATTGATTGAGACTTTGCGAGACCCATTCTTGATTTTTGATTTGATCATCTTCGAGTTGATAACCAGCTGCACGATTCATGACAATATCACTTTCACTTATAATTCGTGCTGTTTTCATGCCAAGTGGTTCGAAAACATTGGCATGAAGAAAATCACCATAGAATTCACCAGTTATTGCTTGAATTAATACACCTAATGTCATATAACCAAGATTACTATATGAATATTGTTCACCAGGTTGAAATTCAAGTGACGTTTTTTTAATTATTTCAAACATTTCCTCTTCCGTATATTCTTGAGTATAATCAACTTCGTCAGGATAATCTCCTAACCCTGACGTATGTGTCAATAAATGTCGAACAGTAATATTTTTCCATTTTTTTGGTAGATCATCAATATATTCTTTAAGTGGCGTATCTAAATCGATTTCTTCTCGTTCGACTAAAATCATAATAGCTAAAGCTGTGAATTGTTTGCCCATCGATCCCGATTGAAATATCGTTTCAAGTTTTACAGGTACCTGATGTTCGACATTGGCATATCCATAACCTCGACCGTAAATCAATTGACTATTTTCTATAATGCCTAATGAAAGACCGGGAATTTTTTGCTTTTTCATTTCTTGTCGAATATATTCATCGATTTGTGCAGTCGGAATCATTATTATTTTATGACCTTGTTTATTAAAAACAAAAAATATATATTATTAATTAGTAAAACTAGTCAAATGAATAGATATTTTCGAAGATGTCGCTGTTTGATCATCGTTTGATTAATTTAATCCAAACTGCATCGGGTCCGAGAGTTGCTCGCTCACGAAGATCAAATCGTTCTTCAAGATGTTCACCAGGTAAAATCGAATATTCACGTAGTAATCGTATGAGAAGAATCTTCATTTCAATTAATGCAAAACGCATGCCAATACATTGTCGAGGTCCAGCTCCGAATGGAAGATAAGCCAATGGATGTCGTTTTGTTTCGTGACGTTCAGGAACGAACAAATGCGGATCTTCAGGACCCCAAAGTTCTTGATCATAATGAACCGAACGAACATCAGCATAGACGATCGTACCTTTATCGACTTTTATTCCTTGTATGATTGTATCTATTGCTGCACGTCTCTGTATGGCTTCATTTGCAATAGGATACATTCGTAGAACTTCTGATATAACCATATTCATATAGGACATTTCAACAACAAGATCATAATCAAGATTCAATGGAAGTTCATCGATTTCAGCTTGAAGTTTTTGAAGAACTTCACGATTTCGAGCAAGTTCATACATTGTACAAGCTAGAGTTGTCGATGTTGTTTCATAACCAGCGATCATAAAGATAAAAATATTACTAATGATTTCTTCTCGAGTAAGTCGATACTCTGATTTACTAACATCTTCCCGATCATCCTAATCGAAACAAAATATTTAATCAGTATAATTAAATTTATTTATACGTATAACTTACATTAATAATTTGTTCATCAGTTTTAACTTGTAACATTAATTGCAAGAGATCAATTCGTGATGTTGGCGTTTGTTCACGTTGTTCGAGAATAGGATGCAACCGATTATGAAGCCAAACAACTGGCCATTCATCTAATTGTTTGTTGGATATCAATGGTAAAAGACGAAGATTAAGAAATGTTCGAATACCATTCATATTATCAAAAATTTTGCCTAAAACAGGTCGTATCGGAGGTAATAATTGAAGAAGTTTATAGAATAAAGTCGATTTCATAACAGGATTAAAGATTTGTTCGACTTGTTTGAAATAGATATTATTCGGATTATTCTGTACGTCTGTATCGATTCCGAATGCACATCGACATATGACATCCATCGTCAAACGTTTGTAATACGTGTAGATATTAAATTCATTTTCTGATGTTGCATATTCGTCTAATTTTTTTATCAACTCATTAACACAATCGTCGATCAGAGGACTCATTAGTTTGAGTTTAGCTGCGGAAAATGTCGGATTTAATATGTGTCGATGTCGACGCCATGTTGCACCTGTTGAAGTAAAAACATTTTTAATTTTACCACCGGCAAAAATCTCATTTCGATTCGAAAAACTCGCAAATTGTTTAACAAAAACTTCTTGAAGAAAATCAGGATCACTGACGATTAACGTCGGTACAGTTCCTTGATAAATTCCATAGATTTTTCCGTATTGTTTTGTCCATTCATGAAGTTGACCATGAGCTCCTCCACTATTCCATAATGTTTTAAAATGACCATAGAAGAAGTCAAATGGTGGCGTACGAATACCAAGTCGACTGAAGTATTGGTAATATTGACGCAATTGATAAAAATAATATGTTAATAAACCAATGAAGACAAGAAGTAAAACTATCGATAACAATAACATTTTTCTAGACTTATCGTTGCAACAAAATAGTTCGTCTGCGTATTTATATTGAAAATAACGAAAAATGTCCTCTTTTATTTGGATGTGTGTGTGTGTACGAATACTTTTAGAGCACAAAGGTCAGCGTTATTTTTGTTTTTGTCGATTTATTTCTTTTTTTCAAATAAGAGAATCGAAAAACATCGCTGACATATGCGAACACGTGTTTTTGTATTGATCAATGTCAGCGAGAGAAAAAAAAATATAGTTTAATCGAGTTTTTTAACAGATGGAATTGACCATGAACTATTCTGTATTTGTGGCCAATACATACGAAGCATAAGAACGAATGATCCTTGAGGACTTGGTAACCAATTTGCTCGTTTACTTTCTTCAGGAGCATCATGTTGAAAATAAAGATCGAGTGAACCATCATCAGCATTGTAAACCAAAGGATCTCGAGGACTTAATGTAAATTTATTCAATGGATTCGGTACGAAGAAATATTCCGAATCGTACATTGTAATCGACCAAAATGCTTTGACTGGTGGCGTTTGATCTTTTGCAAAATGAATTGTATAATTATTTGTGCCGGATAATTTCTTGCCAGTTGAATCGACCGTAGCAAACGAATAGACAGCATCTTTAGGCAAATTACCTGGCCAACCATAAGCAGCAATAAATGCACGACGAAGATAATCAGTGCCATAATTACCAGCAGTATTAGCGATAACCCAACCATTTTCGATCTTACCAGATTTACTTTCGAATGATTTGATTTTTTTATAAGCGAGTTTAGGAACTGGATTGAGTGCATGTTGAATTTTATTACTGAGTTTTGTCAAATCGAATGTTTTACCAGGAACAAGACCAATTTCGGCCATTTTTTTCACGATATGATTATCGCCTTTCAACGGTGGATTATCCTACAAAGACTTTCTTATTCTCAACCGTCGACAAATGTCTTTTAAAAAACATCACTCACTTTCATAAGTGTAGTTAACATATTGAAATATGTTGTAATATTCATATTGTTAATCACATCACGAACTTTATCGGTCATACTGAATCCAGGATTTCGATCAACTTCAATTTTTGGAATGAAAGCTTTTGTTTTGGTAAAGGCACTTAGTGGTCGTAATGAATATTCATCTTGAAGTCGATGTACAGCTTCATAATCTTTGGGTGTACCGAGACAATATGTACGACCGAGAATAACAAGATATCGAGTTGGTGAATGTATACGTTTGGTGATTTGTTGTTCAACTTCAGACGGTAATGTTCCATTCCATTTTGGACCTGTGATTAAATAAGTCGCAGCAGCTGTACCAGCTGTACGCGTACCAGGTGAATCGATGATGTTCATCCAAAGATCAGACATTGGAAAAAGATAAAATCGATCGGTCATATTTGGATGTGAGAAAATCCATGGTTCATCATTCAAATCAAGCCAAGCGACTGAATAGAGAGTATCGGCATTTGGAGCTGTAACAGAACGAAAATTTGCCGATGGATACTGACGCATGGTTATGAATTGTGCCATAGGAGCTTTAGCCGTTTCAGGTTTGTCGACATTGGTCATTTGAACACGAGTGATTTCACTTGTAATCAACGAATAACCATAAATATAAGCGTCGATTGCGATCTTTCGTGCGTGTTTCGAATCGAGCCGATGTTTTTTCGCATCGATATTTGAAATACCGATAAAAAAGATGAAGATAACAGTGAACAATTGCATCGTCGAATGTTTACTGAAAAGAATAAATAAATGGACTATATATTCTTAACTTGCACTTAAAACTAGACATAGAGGTCGTTTATTCAGAATACCTCGAGACGAATCCAATGAATCATTTTTCATATGAATCATCGCGTCACTTCCGATGTTTTCGTTGGAAGAAATTGTATTAAGGCATAAACATGGCAGGGAAATACGATGAACCACCGATTTTTCATTGTTTCGATCAACGACAAAAATCTTCAATGAACTTATCGACCGAATGTGTTTCATTTATGTGGTCAAAAATATTGATTGATGTATTGACAAAATCTTATGAAACTAATCCTGAAATCCTACAACAGATAAATAATTTTACTTCAAAGTACAAATCACAAGATGTTATCTATTGGTATACAAATAAGAGTTTTTTCTATCGAGTATGATTGTCTATCATGGCCAACATATGAGTCAATTCGAAATAGATCAACTTCAAAATAATATCGGCAATCTTATATCAACCAATTCGTTTTGGTCAACATCAATGGACAAAGAAGTTGCCATCAAGTTCGCTACTGAAAGTCAATCTGCTTCGGATCAATATAATGTTCTCTTTCAAATCAATGTTGATGCTGGATTACGCTATGCTCTATTTGCTTCAATTGAAACCGTTAGTGCAGTACCACAAGAACGTGAAGTTATATTTAGTCTATTCGCAGTATCTGAAATTTGTGAAGTACAATATGATCAAGAGACTCATTTATGGCATGTAAATTTGATGGCAACTGACAAAGGGAACGAGATTTATGAAGAATATAAAACAATTCTTAGAAAAGAAGCCGATGCAGATAATATTCATATCATCTTTGGATGTTTGATGATTACCTAAAGATGATGTCATGCTTCAAAGATCATTTCATCGACATTTTTCTCGAGCACTCTACATGACTGGTAAATATGAACGAGCTCGAGTTCTGTTGACAGAAGCACTCGATATGTTTGACAAAAACAGTGTTTCTTCAGAGAATATCAATTATATCGCACTTCAATTCAATCTCGCAAATGTTTATATGTTCTTGAAAAAGTATGATGATGCTCTTCAGTTATATCAAACTGTATTGAAAACACAACAAAAAGTTCTTTCACCTGATAATCGTGATTTTGGTGAAACTTATAGTGGTCTTGCTTGGGCTTATGGAGCGTTGTCACAACTCGGAAAAGCACTCGATCTTACATTCAAAGCATTGAATCATTTTAAAAGAGTTCTACCACCTAATCATCCTGCCATACCTAGAACATTGAAAGGTCTAGCAGGTAATTATAAAGCTCGAGGAGAATTCGATCTGGCACTTAAATATCATCTTGAAGCACTTGAACAATTCGAAAGATATCTTCCTAAAGATCATCCTATGGTTGCAACTGCACTCAGAGAAATTGGAGATATTTATGGAGCGAAAGGTGATCTCAAAACGGCTCTTGACTATGATCTTCGATCATGTAATATGCAAAAGAGAAACTATCCTGAAGGTCACATATTAATTGCAAGTTCTCTTCAAGTTATTGGAAATCTCTATCGAGGTTTGAATCAACTCGATGAAGCACTCAAATATCATTTAGAATCAATTGAAATACGAAAGAAGCTCGAACCACCTGATAATTTCGTGTCAAAACATGATTTAGGTGAAACATATTTGGAGATGAAAAAGCCAAAAGAAGCGATTGATTGTTTTGAATTTACTTATGAAGTCAAATCAGCAGCGTTCGGTGTCGAACATAAATCAACACTCTCAGCAAAAAGTTGTTTAGGTATTGCTTGTAGTGAGAATGGTGATACTGCTCGTGCTCAACAAATATTTGAAGAAGTTTTAGAAGTACAAAAGAGATTGTATCCAAATGGTGATTCTGCAATCGGTATAACATTACGTCGTATGGGATCAAATTATTTAAGAATGAATAAGATTGATGAAGCGCGTACATGTTTTGAAGAAGGTTTGAAAATTTTCGAGCAACATTTAGCAGCAGATGACTATCAAATAATATTAGTAAAAAAAGGACTGCAACAACTGCTTTCATATAATAACTGTAGGTGTTGTGATTTCGTCACAACGGATAAAGATTGAATTACAAAAATAAATATTTGACGAAAGCTTCCAATTGATTATGATTAAGATAAGAGAAAAGAAAATATTTGTTAAAGAGATTTACACTATATTTGATATACTAATATAAGAGATGTTGGTGTGACAACCAATATTTCGTAAACTAACCTGAATGAGTAATCTATTGATAAAGAAAAAATCGAACAGTATTATAATCCGATAGTATATATTGATGTGCTTTATGTATGTTCTTGTATTCACTCATGAAACCGTGTGCTACAATTGTTTTAATCGTACTTTGCACGATTCAAGTCATTGAATCACTCCGATGTGCACAACTGCGAGGGTTCACTCACAGTCTATCGAACCCATCTAACTTCTTTAATTTTTCTTCGTTCAAATATGAGCGCAATACAGTGTCTAATCAACGGTGTTTCGTTCAATTGACCATTAATTATAACAATCGTGTTGGTGGTGGTATGTTTGTCGATTCATCAACTGTTAGTACTACTGGAATTTTTTCTACGGATCACATCGAAGAGTGGTTTAATGGTGATAATGAATCACCTGTTGCATATGACGCACTCTATATAATTACCCGGATAACTTTGCATAGTGATACGAAACTTGTTCGTTTGATTTATCAATGCTCGATGAACGATTACTGTGATATCGACTTTGTACATGAGGTATTCTCAACACCGTTGGACACTTCACATTTGGATTCAATTCAAAAGCAGCTCAGTTCTCGTCTTTATAGTAAAGGCAAAAATATACCGGTGACATGTTTCAATGAAACTCAATGTCCTGTTAGTGCTCCGTTTTGCTCTCGTAATTATTCACGTACCAATCGCAATGGAGAACCCAAATATCGAGAAAAACATAATGGAACATGTATAAGTGAAACTCAATTACAAGCAACACTGAAATGGTATCAAGTATATACGAAATCAAACAACCATCAACAAATAAATAGTCTTTCGTATGATTGTAATATACCCGATTGCGGTTCCAATCAAACTAGCAGTGAAATCATTCGAATGTTGACTAACCAATATCGTCTGCCCTACAATAATTCAATAATACCTGTGGTGCGACCAACATCTATCAGTTCTACTTCAACAACCTCCTCAACCACTATTTTTACTACAACCCATTCGTCGACGACGGAAAGTAGTTCTGATACAACGAAATATCAAACAGATACATCATCATTGATCACAAATTCTACTGCAGAAACGTCGTCAACAACTAGTTCAGAAACAACACGAGCTACAACTACTCGTTCTACAACAAAACAACGTCCATGCCCACCATGTCGAGGCTATGCTACAAACATAAGTGCGCATTTGTATTTCACTGTTCTATGTTTTCTTATGGCAATTTTCTTTTAATAAATAAAGTGATTCTTTCTCAGATACACAATTGATAACTAATCTATTTATTTTATATTGTTCTTACAAACAATGTCCTGCCTTTATAAGTTTATTCTCTTTCATTTAACTTCAGCAATTCATTTCGGATCAAGTTCACTTGATAATCATCTGCTGCTAAATGTTGCTCTAAAATTTTCGAGATCTCAATGTCTTCGTTCAACAAAGTCCATTTGGATTGCAAGACTTAATTCGAAAATGTGATGGTCGAAAATTTGCTATCAATAACAGAATAAGAGGTCATCGATTACAACAACACATACAACCATTAATTCAAATGATAGAAAATGTTATACACATGCTAAATATAAACCATTACGTGAGTTTTTCATGTAGTATAAGTTAAATTTTGATTCGATTAGAATTTTAGCTTGTGGAGGATGTTGATGTCCTAAATGTGACAAATGTCGTGATTGGTATTATGCAGGAGGTCAAGCCGATTGAAATTGGCTCCTTCAAAATGATACTTGGACTAGTTCTGATTATAACCGTTGGCATGGTGGTACTTTTGACAAATATTTCAAAAGTCGTCCTGGTAAAACATGCAGCTATAGTCGTGTTTACAGTGGTGATGATGATAGTAATAATGGTTTTCGTGGCCAAGGCACACTCATAGATTTTATGAATGATCTTGCCATTGCTTTTCAGGAATGACCACAAGCTAGTCGTCGACGTGAACTTCTTCATAAAGACACATATAACTGTGCTGATAACTATAAACCTTGAGTTATTTGATAAGAACAACAGATGAAAAGAGAAAATAAAGAAATTACTTTTAAAACTAATCCTCGTATAATTTGCAATGACACTGTGAAATTGAATATCATACAAAAAGTAGGGCATAAAAACACTTGTATCAATCTATCTATCATTCATTCATTCATTAATTGTTCTTTTCGAAATTTTGAATCAATATGGTTCGCATCTCCACTTACATAGGATTTATTTCGAAGTTATTTGTATTATTCACTTACACTACATCAGCACAAATTCTATGTATGTATACATTGATTTTCTTTTCTTTACCATCAATGAATATACGATGTTTTTCTTTTGTTTAATAGCAAATGATTTAAATTTACCATCACAATGTCATAGCTATTCAGTTATTCAAGATGAATCAAGAAATATAAATGATATTGGAAGTAATGCTTGCGATACAATGTTTCTGTCTGCTCCAACTTGGGTTCGTTTTGTTAGTCAAAGTAGTACAACTGAATTACCAACATCACCTACGAATCCTAATCAATGTGGTACACAAGTAACAGGATGGTATGCCGGTATATTGCCAACTATTGCACAAACTATTAACAATGGACAAGTCTGTTTTTCATGGGGTACTAACAACTGTCAATGGTCGAACACAATCAGTATTACAAATTGTGGTTCTTTCTATGTCTATCAATTGACTGTTCCTCCAGTTTGTTCAGCACGTTATTGTACTACAACAATGGCATATCAGTTACCACAATGTAGTGATTATCAAACAATTGATGACCCAACGAGAAATGTAAATGAAAATCAAGGCAGTAATGCAGACAAAACATATTTCAGTAGTGGTGCTCGATGGGTTCGATTCCAAGGTACAGGTGGAACTGAAATACCTACAAGCGCAGTTGCAGAGTATAAATGTGGTACAACTGCACCTGGTTGGTATTCAGGAGAAATGCCAACTACTATTCATACAACTACAAATGGAACTGTTTGTTATACATGGTCAAGTGGTAATTGCCATTACCAAAATGATATTCAAGTCACCAATTGTGGATCTTATTACGTCTATTATTTGGGACCACCTCCATATGGTAACATGAGATATTGTACTACGAATTAGAATTCTACATAAAATGCTTCTTCTCTAAGTCTTTTTTATTTATTATTGAAATTTTAAAAAGAAAAACGTTGAATTTGAGAATTTTCATGAGTCATTTTTAATTTCAAAGAGAGCTACAACAGGAAAATGATCAGAAGAATAATTCGTAGATCGAATGTCAACGATAGATATGAATCGTGGTTGCAAACGATAACTTCCTTCATTCATCGAATGTTGATATAAAATCCAATCAACATGAATTCGATGTGAAGTCCACAGCGAAATTAGTTCAGATAAACTTATCATTCGACGAATATTCCATATTTGTTTAATAATATTGATAATAACTGGAATTCGTATGGAAATTTCATAGGTCAAATCAATACTTAAACCTCGAAATGTAAATAAAATCATTTGTACAAGTTGAAATCCATAAGTATTGACTATCGATCCCCACCAGCCATGAAATGTTGAAGCAAATGAATTGGATATATCTGCAGATGTCCACGTATCGTGTAAGAATTGACGAGATGTTAATATATTGTAGGTTGTTTGTTGTGGAATAGTATTAAAATCTCCACATAAGAAAACAAGATCTTGAGGATATTTGTCTTGCCATTGCTTTATTGTTGATCGAATTACTTTGGCTTCTTCTTGACGTGCTTGTTCACTTCGAACATCTAAATGAGTATTGAATACAAGAATATTCGTTGAATTTTCAGTATTATTATTATTATTCAATTTAAATCGGCCAATATTCAATGCTCGTGGTCTATGACTTTTACCCCAATCTTTATTTGATAACCAAATATAATCTTGTTCTAACAAAGTTAATATTTGTGTGTCATATAAAATAGCAACTTCAAAATCCATACGTGATAAAAATTCATCACGATTTTGAACAGTATCGACGACAGGTTGATTATAGCCAATATATTGATAATATTTTGGCAAATGTGAATGTAAACGTTGTAATTGATCAGTAAATGGTTCTTGTAAACAAAGAATATTTGGTTGCCATTTTTCGATCGTTTCCGTTAAACGAAAAATTCTTTTGTTAAAATGATTATTTGAATCCTGTTCGGGACCATCGAATCGAATATTAAATGTCATCACAGACAACAGATCCTTTCGTATAGATTCATATTTCTTTAACATAACCAACTCATCCTCTTCAGTATAACGAGGATATGTAAATAGATAACTAATCAATAGAAGAGGAATTAATGCTAAAAATAAAATAAATAACATTTCTAATGCTGTAAAATAATCGTACTACTGCCACATTTTAAACATAATATAAAAAAGCTGATGCAATTTTTTCACTTATTATAAATCAACCAACCGATAGTCAACACGAACATTTAGCATCATATAAGGTGTCGCCTCTTCTTTTTTTATCATAAGAAATTTTTAAATCAGTTCTAGTGGAGCTATACTCAAAACATTTATTATAATTTTCGAAAAAGATTTTGCACATCGGCTGATATTTATACTATTACGTAGTTTGATGGTAAAAAAATACAATTATTTCATTATTGATATTTTCTATTATCGAAAGATCTATGTTGGAAAAATTTCAATTATCATTTTATTACGGTTTATTTTATCCGATGAGTAATAGCGATAACCCAGTATTGTTATTGTTAAAGATAAGAATGAATTATCACAGGCTCTATGCACCTGAAGCTCCTATGTTTTTAGCAAAAATTTTCGAGTACGCTTAATTAATCGAATTCAACAAAGTTCTTTCAAGAATTTCAATACATATTATGAAATTCATGTAATTACATAGAAATTTCGTCATACTTATCCAACAAAGTGAAATCTCCTCACATACATATATAAAGATATTGAATTGAGAAAATTTCACAAAATAAAAATGACGACTCAATCTAATAACGTTGCTTATAATAACATTGAGAAAGGTCTACTTTTATTCGTTTATTTACACGAAAAAAGTAGTGCAATAAGTTCGAATGCACGCATTTGGAATAAATTACGTCGAAGTGAAATATGTTATCATGCAATAGTTCGTAATCAAACTCATGATCCATATTATTGTCAATATGATCATTCAGAAAGTTATCAACAAAAGAATTTATGTTGTCAATGGTATATGTCGAATTGTTCGAAAAAATCTTGTCAACAAGATCATTTCTTTATTTCAAATAAATCGAAACGATTTATTAATAATGATACAGATATTTTTGTTTGGAATCTGATTCGTTTTATTCGAGATTTTTCTCTTCATTTTCGTCAATCGACCATTGACGAAAATGATATTCATTCGTTGTATGAACAAATTCTTATAATTATGATTCAAATTATTAATTCGAACAGTGATAAATTGAATTTATTCTTAGGCCAATTAAATGAACAATTTCGTGTTACAGAAGCATCTTGTGATATACCAGAAACTTTTTTAATGCCAACTAAAATCAAATACAATAGTAAATGGTATAATAGTCAATCTACAAAAAAGATTAAAATCGATTTTAATAGTTTATCCAATGAATTTAAACAGTATTTAGCAAATCAATTTAGCAAATATGAGAATGAACGTTTAGTTAATTGTTCTAATTGATTCATTTTTTGTTTAAAATAAAAATCTATAATAGACTCGAAATCATCAAAGTGATAAACATTAAATTTTGACCTATAATTGAAATGGAATATGTGATAGCAAGATAAAGAAAAGTTTTATTGATAAATTATTCGAGAATAAAATGAAAAGAAATGTTAATTGTTTATTTAATTCTTCATAAATTTCGATGAATTTCGACAGGGCCGACATCAGACGAGTTTGTTGTTTCTGTCTGTCTCTGGAATCTTGTACGATACAAATAACACGATAATAGAATGATAGAAATAATCACACTTAATCCAGCAACGATCTCTACTACTATAATGTGTACTCGTAAATCATTTAGTTGTGATCGAATGTCTTCAGTTGTTGTCTCAGATACTGTTCAAAGAAGCAAAATATTATTCTAATAAAGAAACAAGAAAAATGTTTTTATTACTTCTTATAGTCGTTGGTGTCACAGTTGCTGAAGTAACTGTAACTACTGATGTTGTTACAGTTCCTGTTGTTGGAAGAGTAGTTATTGATGTTGTTACAGTTGCTGAAGTAACTATAGCTGGTCGTGTTGTTATAGTTCCTGTTGTTGGAAGAGTAGTTATTGATGTTGTTACAGTTGCTGAAGTAACTATAGCTGGTCGTGTTGTTACAGTTCCTGTTGTTACAGTTCCTGTTGTTGGAGGAGTAGTTATTGATGTTGTACTAGATAAATTAGGATTCCAGATATTAAATTCCCAAAATTGTGGATCTATAATTAAATGAGGAAGTTACGATGATAGTAGAAAAGTTGAAATAGCAACAATACCAAATACAGCTGCAGATTCTGGCCCACAGAATACATCACGTAATATAGCTCCATATGCAAAAGTAATATAATAACGATTACCATAACTCCATGTTGCATTTGAAACGAGAAACGTTAATGTATTTCCTGTATAGATACAATTAGGAGAATATCCGCAATCGATTTCCCAAACAGGTACGAACGGATTCAGTGTGTTAAATATGGAAATCATTGTTCCATTTCGCTTTGGGCGGCGCACATCGGAATTACCTTGAAATGAAACATTATATTTCGTTGGAAATTCATAAAAATAGATATTACTTTGAATACTGAAAACCGAATGAGTGGCTAAAACAGTTCCTAATGGCGATGCAGACCCTTCAAGAAAATTTCTTGATAAAAACAAAGTGTTTAAGAAAAATAAAATACCTTGTATAAATACCGGTGGATCATAGCCGACAGCAAAATAAAGACAATATTGATCACCAACTAAACCGTTTTGATTGACAGGTGCAGCGCAGAATACCTATTCAATCGAAAGATATTATTAGTAAAATCCTATGAAAATATTTTCAGTCTAAAAACTTCTGGTCCAATTTGATCGACAGTCGGTCTCCATATAAATGTTGTATACCATAAATATGGTATACCATTAATTTGAGAAATATTTGTTTTTATCATGTACATAGGTGATGAGGTTATAAATTCAACGATTGAATCGCCTATACAGTTTACAGAGGCAGTAATACGTATGGTCGTTGTAGAATTAATGGAAACACCTTAAAATACAATATATTTCCAATGACTTTACTATCTCGTTGTTAATTTACCTAGACACGATTGAGAAACATAATCACCAACAATCGTTGGCCTTAAATTACAAGGTCTACTTACTGGTTTATACGTCATAACGAGACTAGAAAAGTGTAATATAATATCAACGAATCAATTTACAAAATGCTTTCTTACAATTGTATTGGTATAGAACTCATTGGACTGATACTTGTCGCATTAGCATAATCTTCTACCATAATCGCCGCTACATAAGTACTTGAATTATACCCAGCACTGATATCATATGATCGTCTAACAGCTGTCCAGATTACTGTACAATTACTTTTAAGTAAACATATAAAAGTAGCGTATTCGAATTATTTGAATAAATTGTGAACTTACTTGGGATGCAATATTGCAGAAGGAAGATTACTGCATACATCGCCACATTCATTACCTGCGATACCTTGAGTGACAGCCCATCTACATCGAATAGTATCGTTCCTATCCCAATCAGCAGCTAGAATCGATATCACGCTCTGGTTATTTTCTTCGAGTAATACAATAGGTAAAAATCCAACAGCTATTATACAAGTAGTGAGTCAACCTTATTAAGTAATTATATTGTAAAACAAAGTGTTTACTTGGTGGAGTATTGATAGGATTCTTTTGTGTTAAATCGATTCGAGTGACCAATGTTGAATTATTAGCTGAAGTGTTGCTTGATGTTCGAATTTTATTGAGCCAACTTGATACGGTAAATCCTACATTAATAGTTGCATTACGTGTAAGATTTATTCTGCTTATGAGTCCTCCACTACTAATTGAGAATAGAGATGAGAAATCAGTGCAATAAGTTCGTTCACTAATTGTCGAAAATCCACTTCCTGAACAGTTTCCTACAGTTGGTTGACATTGAATAAAGGGTTCCCCTGTAAAAGAACCACCACCATCTGTATACCAACCTAAATTGGCAATGATCGATTGATTACAACCAAGATACATTAATGGCCATGTATGTTTCTGATATATGATTACTTCGACTGTGTCAGAGGATGCATTTGAGTTCACTACTTTCCAATTAATAGTACCACCCTAAACAATATGAGATAGTTGCATAATTATGTATTCATTCGATGTTTTTATTTTACATACACAATATGGCGCAGTTTGAATTAATTTAATTGTGAACGCAAAGTATATTAGCTTCAAGTTCAACATACTGATTGAATCAATATGTGCTAATTATATGATTCACTATTTTTTAATCTAAAAGATTTTGAAATATATAGTTTGAATTGAAAATCAAAGAACACATTTATATTGGTATTTTTTTTTACAAGTGGAAAGAAAGAATTTTCCCCAGTTTGTGCTAAGGCTACTGTGCCAATAATGATATTGGATCAATAAAGTGACATTGATTATCAAAAATAAATAATCTGTCACTGTCAAAATACAAATATTTTTATACAAATGTTTGTGAAGAAAAACAAGAAGACAACCGTGTGTGACTAAATAGAGATATATATGTCAAAGCTGACATGAGAATTCAGTTGAGTTTGGAATCTATATTTAATTAAATATAGAAACAGCAGAACGAATACGAAACATTGTTTCTTATATAACTGTTTGTTGTATCTCGAAGTTGATGATGAATCATGTACTAATTAAACTCAATATCTGACTGGTTATTCCTTCATCGAAATCTCTCATTCAATAAACTCTACGGTTATAAACATAGTTAATATTTATTTTCATTTTTTTATTCTTTACAAAAAGAAATAAATGCGTTTATTTTATGAATCTTTTGAAAATTTTTCTTCTAATAGTTCATACTTAATCTTGCTGCTATCCTATCATGAAGGACTCATATAATCTTTCTTTTCTTCTCTCTGATATATCAGAGAAAGATATATAAAGACGAGTACAAGAACTGTACCGTGGGTCTTATTCTTTTCACATTTATATGTTCTCATATATTCTTACTCAATAAAAAGATAATGTTTAGCTGCCACAAGGTACTGCTCACAAATATAAGTTTCATCTTCAGAAGAGAATCAACAACTAGATATCCCTAGTCTCAATCCTGATCATTCTTGTTGAATTCATGCACGGATCCTTCAGGATCCTCAACTAACAGGATTCTGTCAAGTTTAACTGAGGATCTTAACTGATATCCTGACAAGATCCTGAAAGCTAGATAAGCATAGGATCTTGAATCAGGTTTTTGCTTTTTAGTTTGATAAATCCTGGAAGGATCCTTTACGGTCTATGACAAAAAACCTTGACGATTCCTTGATTTTTCTATTCGAAATCTTACTATGATCCTACAAAACCGTGGCTACACACTTCTTTCAGGATTTTTGCGTTTCAGGTCAATATCCTGTTTAACAAACATGGCAGGATCCTATATCCTTGATTCAAATCCTGTCAGGATCCTTTCGAACCGTGGCTACACACTTCTCTCGGGAAAAAGTCGTTTCCTTAGGAAAAAACAGCGAATCCTTGCAAGAACCTTACTGTATCTTCGAATGATCCTACACTGAAAATGCAAAGATTTTCTCTTACTCTCTCTGCAGTGTTATTTTCGTTACAGGTACATTTGAAATGGATTTGTTTGCTAGTTTAAGCATTAAAAAATTTTCAAATTTCACTTATAAACCATTAAACAAATGTAAACAAAACAAACTTGGTTTTTTCTTTATCGAATTAGTGCGTTTTCGCCGAAAATTTTTCGGTAGAAGGTCATTAT
>Ga0209914_1002005_pt1 | contig 18070 bp, 19 predicted proteins | sample ThiBiot_500_plan_FD_183949 | JGI IMG/M metagenome (GOLD analysis project Ga0209914, IMG submission 183949) | Wastewater bioreactor microbial communities from Cape Town, South Africa - Thiocy_cont_500_plan (SPAdes) | ecosystem: Engineered > Bioreactor > Thiocyanate-remediating > Anaerobic-Aerobic...
TCTATTTTCAAGTTCTTAATTATCTCAACATCATACTTCTCGCTAGCTGTATTCAGCAAGTAGGTATATGCAACAGAAGGACATGTGAGACGCTTAGATGAGTCTAACTTAATCACATCATACATGATCTTACAATACGCATCGTAACATCTTGCCAATGCAATAACGTCGAGCTTCTGATACTCAATACTGATTGACTTTAGATCAAACTCACTAGAAGTATTGATGTAATCAGGAATATGTTTGCTAGGCCAATAGATAGCATCGGGACAGGCTCCAATGTACTCAATATCTTTGACAGCATTGATGAAATCGTGTGGGAACTCTGTTTTACAATACTCAGAAGGCAATTTGAAGCTCTTGCAGAGATCAGACAATGAACTAGGAGCCAATCTATAAAAGTCCTTGAACTCTATATAACTATTAAAGATACTCATCGATAGGATTCCATTAGACATGATCACGTGATTCACTTCAAGACATTTCTTTAGTAACAAGAAATGATCATATCTGCCGGCGTTATGAGCCCAGAATGTCAACTTGTGAGACTGTTTAGTCTTGATGAGAGTAAATCGTCTATGCTTGTCGTTCTTGATGTAATAGGGTGATGTTGGACAGCAATAAATCAACTCATGCTCTTGTTGAGCCTTGTAAGCCATGATTCTAAGCTTACTAATGAACCAATCAAAGCAATTAAATCCATACTTAACGGTAATGTTACCGTTGATTGCATCTGTAAACGAAGCAACACCGATATTATAAGGAATATGATCGCCTTTGTCATTTGTATGAGCCTCACAATCCCAAAAGAATTGATTCTCAGTGTGGTTTAACAATTCCTTCTGTTTAGGTTTCATTTTCTCTGATTTGTAGACAGTGTTTAACAATACATCATCAACCTCATCATCATCAATACATTCAAAATCACTGACACTCACATGATGCTTACGTCTGATATCAGTGAACAACAGATAGTGATTGTAAACGATCAGTATATTCAATACAATATCAGACCTACCAACACGAGGGATTACAGTCGATTTGACTAACTGATGAGTTTTATCAGAAAACTTCCATAGGATAATCTTCACACGACTCTCGACATAATTGAGTATGTTCTTGATGTTCTTGACACTTACATATGAGTTGTAGTTCATACCAATCAAATCACATATCTCTGCACGTGTCTTGGTCAATTTCACCTCTGCTTTGTTCAAACAATGCCAGAAGCATGCGAACTTGGTGTGAGGATTGAACAAGATATCATTAATTCTCTCATTCATAACAACGTAAGAGCCTCCCCTATCGTTTTCAAAGACCTTTACGATGACGTTTAATCGAAACTCAACGACTTCAATGACGATATCAGACTTTTTGGCCATTTTATCGATATTGTCACTGTTGATTTGAATAAACTTGTTTACAAGGGTCGCAATATCAGCCTCACTATTGATTTGTGTGTAGGAAGGACTAAGAGCATTGACAGAATAGTCGTTCTTCTTCTCACTAACAGTCTTCATAGTACCAGTCAAATTGATAGACAATCTTCTTCCCTCGACTTTATGTTTGTTGTATACCTTTGTAACTATCGTTCTGATGGTCTCTGCATCAAAGTCTGTGTTGAACTGCAACTCAGTTAGATCGAACTTGGTATACTCTTTCTGATTGAGGTAATCATCAGCAAAGTAATTGATTTGATTGCGTTGAACATTGTCCTTTTCACTGCGTTTGAGAACGACATTATCAACTCCATAGTCTTTCTTCAATCTCTTTTGTGCCTTTACTGCGTCTCGAATGAGCTTGTTAATTGCTGATACGTTCTCCTGTGAGAATGACTTGAACCTCTTGGTCAAATCACTAGCATCCTTCAATATCTCGGCTGTCTTTTTAGCACCCAAGTTGGATTTGTTCAATCGGTCTTTGAATCGTTGCTCCAAAATCTTATTGAATCGAGCTCGACCACCCACACTATGCAAACTATCGTTATTCTGCTCAAACTTCTCCAATTGCTTATAATAGGTGTGCTTGTTCTGCTCAATAGCTGATGAAATCAATTGGTTAATCTCATCAACCTTGCTTTCTGTGTAACTCCTGTGATTGCGTGTTAACTGTTCAATCTGATGTGTTAAAAGATCTCTCTTATAGTCCGAGATATTAGCCTTCTCAAGCATTCTGGTGACCTTTCGTTGAAGGATTTCATTCAAACCTACTCGATTACCTCGGGAATTGGCCAATACGTAGCCATTTTTCGCCCTGTATCGCTCAAACTCAGTATCGTAGTTCAACATCAATATTGTCTCTCTATACTTTACACTATATATTATAATTTTAAGCCAATTTTATATTTTTTCAATTCGAAATGGAAAAAATATAAACTACTTGATTGGCTTATTCATCACATTCTTCATCCTCGGACTCCTCCTTATCGTCTGCGTTCGTAGTGCGTTTGTCCTTCAATCTGTAGTATGATTCCAGAGCTTTTGCTCGATAATAATCCCTGTTAACCTCTTGGTATTTCTTGAAGTATGCTTTACGTTCTTGCTTGGCATACGCATTGTATTGAGCTCGATTATCACCCTGTTTCAAGAACTCTTTTACTTTCTTTAGTATCTTTCGTTTCTCGTCTCCTTGTATCTGTTTATTACGTGATTGCTTGTAGAACTTTGATACGAATTCGAAGTCTATTACCTGATTATCCATTAATATACTATATGCGATATAATTTTATACTATTTTTATACTATATCTATATAATGACGACTCCAATCGATAACGTTCTATCATGCTATGAGCTAGTTGAACTAATAATGAGCTATAATGATGCTAGAACAGCTAAACTACTCAATTCAATCATCAAGATTACTAGTGATCACCAGATTGAATATGATAACCTTGTCAGATCAATGATAGCCTTGGAAAAACACAATGAACTTAAACAAATATACAAGGAGTATAACTATGCTATGTTGTACAATTCAATAGATAGGGGTTTATCGTTAGAAACTTACAAATGTCTAATCAAATTGTTTCATAACAATGACACAATGTCAACGGAGGAAACTGAGGAGTGTAATCAGATTTTCGAAGAAGTAATACATCAAATAAGACTACGATTACTAGATAAGATACTCAATAGCCTTGTCAAAGAACTGACGAGTCTAAAACCGGAGATTCGTACGTTTCTGACACAGGTTGATGATGCAATGTTTATTCGTTTATTTAAGTGGTTAAACGGATCAAATGGACCGATAAGAGAATCGACTATTGATGGATACTTAGGTGAACTGTTTGAAAGGAATCAAAAATATACATCAATGAACACACCTTTCTTCAACGTCACTATCAATAGAGCTACAAACGAGATAAAGTTCTTTCACTTTCCGTGGTATATTACAGGTTACAGTTTCATGATTCAGTGATCTCGTCTTCATACTTGACAATCTCTAGGATCTCGACTAAGTTTTTGTATGAGCCGAATATCATACCAGCCGTTTTGCTATAGATCAAGATGCGGTTTTCATTCTCAACGTGCATCAGTTTATTCTCTTTTTCATAGTCTTCGATAATGTGATACAACTCAATCACACTATCCTCAATTTTGTCTGACAAGAACACTACATTTGATCGTAGCTCCTTGACATCGAGAGATGTAATACAATAATGAACCATTATATCTATAATTAATATGATAGATATAAATCACCCACAATCTACAAATGACGCTTTATAATAAATCTATTGCAATAAGAACTCAACACGACCGCTAGGATGTTGTACAACTAGTGATTCTTGAAGAGAAAGAATGGTTAAATCAATGTTACCTGAGTAATTGGGATTAACCAAGATTCGTGACTTACCATCATCATCACGGTCACCACGGTTGACCATAGACTCATAACATAAGACGGGATTATCACAAAAGTCAATCTCAAGGAAATTCACTTGCGTTGTAGAGCTAGTATTGTATTTTGATGGCATCAGTGAATAGCGAATCAAATCTTGAGGAATCTGTGACAAACCATATGGTTTACCGGCAGAATCTTGTAATGTGATCCAGTTAAAGGCCTTCCAGTTATTAGGGCAGATACTCTCATTTTGAGCACCTTGAGGAACCATGGCGAATTGATACAATAACATGTGACCTGTGAAAGCACTTAGAGTCTGTGAGAACACTGAACCAGACACTGAGGTCAATGGAATAGTTTGCATACGTCTACAAATGCCCCTTGATAAATGCATGCCTTCTCGGAAGCGCTTTTTCAACATGTTTGCAACTGAATCTTCGAACACACGACCTTGAAGATACAAGTTAGCAGATACAACAGTTAAATTTGCAATAGTGGCGGTTGATGTTGATTGCATCATGGTTGGGCCAGCAAAGTAGCAACGAATACGCAAGTTATTGGTAGTAGGAATGAACAATTTTTGAATAGCACTGTGAATCTCTAATTGATATGAGCGTGTTGAATTAGCAGGGATACCAGTTGTATCGGGTGCGAATGTAGTTGGGTTGAAGCCTTGTGCAACAGCATCAACAGCAATCTTCTCATTAGTCTGAAGCATTGTAAATGCCATTAAGTTATGATTGAATATCTGTTCAATTGTAGCACCATCAACAATGATCTCAATTCGTGAGAACCAGTAAGTAAATGGAACAACAAGTGCAGCAGAAGAACTACTATTTGCAACAACAATGTTTAAGAATGCATTATCAATCTTGTGGACGGCAGAACCACCAGAGATATCGAAATCGATGAATCCGGATGCGTTCTGAAGGATGTTAGCATTCAGTGATTGAGGTGCTAGGATATTGAAGTAGTTCTGATAGTCATATGTTTCAAGGTCATTTGCATTACCGAAATACTTCTTACCATTTATATTGAACTCTTCGAATCGTTCATGGATCAGTTCATCGGGTGCTATATTAAGAGCCTGTAACGTTGTCATGAAATATTATAATATATCGCTATATTATAATTATTTGGAATGGATAAATATAAAAATTACCAGCGTATTATAATCAATTCAGATGATCGTGACTATGGAACGTCAACGGCTTTCCGTATCAACTTGAACTATCCAATCACACGAGTCACATCCGTTCAACTCGTATCAGCAATCATACCAAACTCAATCTATATATTTTCTCCTGATCGAAATAATAACATTATAACGTTGTTAGAAACAGGACACAGTGCGGTTAATATCACAATCCCATCAGGATCGTACGATGTTACTTACTTTGATACATTCTTAGCAGGTGTATTGTCTTCAGCATCTCCTTCTGGCTCTACTTATACAATAACGTATGATCAGTATCACAGAAAGCTTACATTCAGTACCAATGGACCAGCATTTCAATTCTTATTCGGTACCGGTAACAAGAACAATCCATACCAAGAACTTGGTTTTGTTTATGATACTGACACTACTCTTGGAACAACCATCACGGCTCCAAACTGTCTCAATCTGAGCGGTGTTCCTTATGTTATTATCAATATAGTCAATCTACAGAACAACATTGTAAATACTCGCAATATCTCAGGTAATTTCAAGGTCAATATGTCAAGTGAGTTCGGATATGTAACATACTATACACCACAGACTCTATTAGAGAACTTTCACTATATACCTAATCAAACAATCACATACTTTGATGTTCGATTGATTGATGACAACGGCAACCCTGTCAACCTCAACGGAACTGAGTGGTCGTTTACTCTCACATACACACAAGAGGATAATTCAATCACAGGTGATTATTAAAATCTCATCTTTATATATAATGTATCGTAAAAAGAGGTTCAATAAAGAAGGCAATGATCTTCCAGACTATATATCTCCTTATATTGCAAGTGACAACAATGCAAGCAGTCGCAAAAATGATATAACACCTCAGTTTGCTCCCGAGGAAGATGAGGAATCAATTCAAGTCGAAGAACAAGAGCGAGTTATTACTGATGAGCTTGGTAATGTTGTTAAAAAGCCATCTAAACCAGTCATTGTAGATCCAAATGACACATTTATAGCTAGATTTCTTGATAGATTCTTTCCAGTTCTATCGCCTGATTATGTATCATACTCTCCAGAGCAACAACAAGTATTGAGAGAGTATGAGACCCAACTAAAAAGATATGAGTACTATTCAAAAATCTATGACTCAGACGATCCTAATCCAGCACACTACAATCCGTTTGACCCGTCTAACCCATCAAAAGACCCAACACCATTGATTGTTGAAGAACAACCCATTGAACCAGCAGAAATATCGGAGAACATTGCGGATTACATTGAAGATGATGGCATTAGTGAATATGAACATGATATAGGCACTCTGATTGAAGAACCATATGTCGAGCCAACTCCACAATTAGTCGAAGATGAGAGACGAAATGACTATGAAGAAACATATGTGGGTATGGTAAATCAGCCAATTCACAATAGTCCTTTAAACTCTTCCAACTATCGACCTCCAAGTGATACAGTTTATTCCGCGTATCGTCTAACGTTGTCTGATTATAACCACATTATAAACAAACAAATAGGTAAAAAACATCGACAACATATCTTGGGTATATTCGATCACTGAATGTAATACTTTTCAACTGACTCAGACTCTCCGCTCATATCAACATAGTTCTTGATGAGAACCGGATCATAGTCCTGCGTATTATCCATCATATATGATAAGAACTCTTTCTTACTATGAAACTTATCCTGATAGTCATACAAATGCGCAAAGTCATTTGGAACGTTCTTGAAACAAAATATATGTGAGGCATTGGTTCTAATAACCGGTGGTATCTCCTTTATATACTGTGATATTACAAGTATACTTATTCCATTGTGTCGCCCTTGCGTGAATAGACCTTGTATTGTTCTATTGAGGTTGGCAACACCGATGTAATTGTCAATAACAATCAAACGACGTTTCTTCTTTAACATTTCATTAGGTTTGACAAATTGATCCATTAAATACAACTTGTCATAGTCCATTATGTTTTTCTCTGGTACATACTTGACGTATTCGAACTTTGTTGTTGTGAATACATACACAATATCAAACTCATTCTTGTATTTCTCTAGTAGCTTGAAGAAGAAACTTGTTTTACCACACTTGGTTCTGCCTATTAGAATTATTTGATTGGGCCACGACTCGAATGACATATATATATACACTAGTAATCGAAAATTAATCCTATCTGCTTCTTTAATTCAGTCACATCGTCTTTGGTATACTTATCCAACATTGATGCATCCTTCTTGATGACGAACATCATTGCTAGCTCAACGAGTTTATCAATATTACGGACATCGAACATTGATCTGACAAGTTGGACATTCGCGACTGTCAATTCCTGACCAATGGAAGTAACTTCCTCCTTGAATGGAGAGTTTAGAAGATAGTTCTTGAATTTATCAATATTCGATTGAATTTTTTCCATTTCTTATTATATATATGGGCGAGAAAAAACCAAATAAGAAAAATATCAAACTAGCTCCTCCACAGGATGAAGTTGAGTTGAAAGAGCTATCCAATCTGGTAGAAACTGTTGAGTTAGTTGATGATGTACCGCCACCACCTACAGTAGATGATCAAACGCACACTGAATCAATATTCTTTCATGATACAGAAGATCTAGAGAAAGAGTATAGAGTAAATGAAATTAGTGAAGTACCTAGAGTTGATATCAATATTCCTGCTCCTCCTATTGATCCTGTTAGTACTGCGACAAAGGCCATTAACACTAACGATAACAAAGCACACTTTGAGCCGGTATTAGACAAGAAACAGTTAATCGATAAGATCAATCAGTTTCGAGCACAATTCCCTAATGTACTGATTGGACGTACTATTCCTAAACACTTGCATAAGATGAATGTTGATGATCTCTATTCAATCAGTCAACAACAAGAATCAGCACTGAAAGGACAGAATTCATCAAGTCTGATGACTGGAATGTTCTTTCATTTGACAAGTACGTTTGAATCAATTCTATCCTCTGAGACATCTGTTGATTTGAATGGTATGACAGCAAAGTTGAAGAAGCAAGAGAAAGAGATTGAGAACCTATTATCACAGATAGCATATGAGTATATGGAGACTATTCAGTACTTCTCATCACCTGAATTGAAGCTAGCTATGATTGTTTTGATGGCGGGAATGTCAACATACTCGCGTAACTCATGCAAAAAGAAGATGCTAGCAGAATGCAAAGATGATCCTGTCAAAATACAACAAATCGAGAAATTATTCTCTGATGAATAGATATAAATGCTATCATACTTGACAGACTTCTACATATACATATACTCTCTATACTACGGTGCAGAAGAGATACCAAACCCTAATCTACGTTGCTTTATAGAGTGCGTACCATTGAGTGAACGTAAACCAGCCGTTCATGACGATCCGCTGATATGTGAGCTAAAAGAAAGGCTCAAACAACCTAATCATGGCTTAAAACATGTTGATAAATAAGAATATTACGAAATATTGTTATTTAACATACCTACCTATGATTGCGTTGATGGCGTTATTTGTACTTGAAAAAGAGCCACTTGAAAGGGAGCTGGGTTGAAAGTACTAAGAACTGCGTTGTACTGCGGGGTTCCCGCAAGGAGAACCAGTACCTCTGAAAAAATATTACCGCCCCTTGCTTGGTAAGAAGTAACCACTTGCTCAATGGTACGATTAGCCAGTTCGATCGTATTGTGAACTTTTGGGTTTGGGACACTAGGGTTCCAGATTGAGATTTGGCAGTGTGTTTGAGCCATGTGCGACAAGGGATATGAGAGGTGTGTGTGCGACGAAGCAACGAAGCAAATGATGCTGACGTTAACGGACGGGTGTAGGCTTGCTATTGCTTTCATGTGTGTCGTATATGCGGTTCGTCTTCGTGTGATATGTAGGCTTACTATTGCTTTTTTAATCCGCTAGAGTATAGAGTTTACCATGAACAACACATACATCTTATCAAAGTCCAACCTAAAGACCAAGAAGTATAAAATACTCACTCCTGATGGACATACCATTCAGTTTGGTGCGTATGGTTATGAAGATTATACTATACACAAGGATGATAAGCGAAAGGAACGATATATAATGCGTCACCAAGCTAATGAGGATTGGAATACTCCTAATAGCGCGGGCTTCTTTGCTCGATGGATACTATGGAATAAGAAGAGTCTATCCGCTTCAATCAATGATACTGAGAAGCGATTCAATATCAAGATCAAGTTACTGAAGTAGGTACGCTGATAATTGAAAGTTACCATTCAATTGAGTGCCACTAGATAGATCACTAGTGCATTGAATAGATATTACGGTTGGTGATGTTGTCGAGTCCGCTACTTGATATACCTTCTCTAATGTGTAGTTGTTGTAGTCGAATGGATTCTGTGATGATTGTAGTACCATATCTTGATCTAATGTGTTATTGATAGCTATACCAATAGTATAGTAGTTGTTGATTGCGCATTGATTCATTGAGTTGAAGTTTACAATCATATTACATGCTGGTCCGTGGTATATCATTTGAAATGATCCTGTTGGACCTACTGAGAAGTTGCTTGATGTTAATTCATATGATGGTGTTTGTCCTGTGAATGTTAGATCAATTGGTGTATTTGTTGGAGAGTATATATCATCGCTTGTGTTGTTGTTATATATTATGTTACAGTACTGTGCCATTATACTATATGTCTAGATTAATATATTTGATGGATGTTGAAGTACGATGTGTAATTATTGCCTGATGTAGCGCTGATAGCTGATGAATTAGCGTTAACTACTTGACAAGAGACATAATCACCTGCGTTCATTTGCGCTATGCATGTAACGATTGCTGTTGGTGTTTGGGCATTATTAGAGTTGATGTACAATATCGTTTCGCCTACTGTGGTTGATCCATTCTTTTGTAATCTGAGTGTAACTGTTGAAGTTTGTATCAATGATATTGTGAATAACACAACAGCTGATATCTGATAATATCCAGTGAATGGAGCATAATACGCGTTAACAGAAGTATTGAACGCACTTGCACTATCGAAGGTTGTTGTATTGAATGGTATAATTGTTGTGGCTGATCCACTGAAGGCCATGGTTCCATTATTGTTGTACGCGATACATACTGCTCTTGATTGATAACCTGTTGCTCCTGCTGGACCAGTTGGGCCAATTGATCCCGTTGGACCTGTTGGGCCTGCTGAACCACTGCCATTTGATGCGCTCGTTATCTGACCCTGACTATTCACTGTAATATTTGCGTTTGTGTAACTACCTGCTCCAACTCCTGTGTTCTGTAGACTGATATTCGGTGCTGTTGATGATCCAGTATTTTGAATACCTGTGCCAACAGATAATGAATTAACAACAGTACCTGATGTTGCGCTTGTTATACGTCCGTACGTATCAATTTGCAAGTTGGATGGATATGAATACGAGCCTGCACCAACTCCTGACGCTTGCATTGAGATTGTTGCAGTGTTTGATGTTTGGTTAACATTAATAGGCGATGAACCTGATATTGTTCCGTTGCTTGCTTGTGTTATCAATCCTTGTGCGTTTACTGTTGCTTGCATGAAGTTATATTGAGCTGATCCTACACCACTGTTTTGCAAGTATAGGTTTGGATTAGTTGATGAACCACTGTTAGCAATTGGTGCTGTTACTGCTATTGATGCAACACCACCTGCTTGACCTGTTGGACCTTGTATACCTGTTGGGCCTGTTGCACCTGTGATACCATATGATACATGATTTACAACTGAAAAGAAGCCATTTGATACAGTAGTATTGATAATTGAATATAATTGAAGAGTTTCACCTGCATTCAGATACAAAACTTCCGAAGCACCTACACTCATTGATTGATTTGTTGTTGTTACGTATGTTGACTGTGATAAGAGTTGAGCACCTGATGAATTACGAACATACGCTCCAAATGCTTGAGAAGGAGATACAACAGTACTTGTTAAAGACCATGATACCAGATAATAATTACTTGTAGGAATTGTGCATAAACCAGTAGACGTATTATACATACCACCTACATTAAATACTCCTGTATAACCAGCATTATATGCGAATACAATGGGATTTCCTCCAACCGTAGCGGTAGATCCAATTACATTGAAACCTGCAACTGTTGCAACTCCTATTGGACCTGTGGCACCTGTGATACTAGCTCCAGTTGCACCGGTTGCACCGATTTGACCTGTTGGGCCTGTTACTCCTGTAGCTCCTAGGCCTGTTGCGCCTGTTGCTCCTGTTGCACCGATTTGACCTGTTGCACCCAATGCCCCATTCAACGATACAATGTACAAGTTAATAGCCATTGTTGCGGTGTTGGCTGTTGTTGCCACACTACCATACAGTGATACGTACGATGATGGCGCCATACTGACTGTGAATATATTCGTTTCTATCGTTTGCGCTCTTGAGTTTGTTGATAGATATGTTGTTAATGTTGAGTTTGATTGAATCGTACCATTATATCCAATAGATAACGTAGCGTTCTGTGATGCTGTTGCCAATGATAATGATCCTGATACAATCACAAGAAAGTTTTTAGTAACACTACCATTATATGTCAGTCGATTACCTACCAGTGTGATATCGCTTGTTGATGGAGAACCCAGTGAACCTGATAATGTTGTTAACTCTGTTGGCGTTGTTGTTAGTGATACTGTTTGTGAACCAAATACTGCATACCCGTTTGATTGTGATGCAGATGCACCTGTTGGGCCTGTTACTCCTGTAGCTCCAGTCGCGCCAGTTATACTCGCTCCTGTCGCGCCAGTTTGTCCAGTAGCGCCAGTTGCGCCAGTGATACTCGCTCCTGTTGCACCAGTTATACTCGCACCAGTCGCGCCAGTTTGTCCAGTGGCTCCAGTTTGACCAGTTGCGCCAGTCGCTCCCTCTGTACCTGTAGAACCAATGATCGCCGTACCATTGTATAATAGATATTGACCTGATGATACTGAACCAATCGCCACAGGATTACCCAATGGCCCCGTTATTGTGCTTGCTCCGTCTATGCCGTATGTAAATGAACTCATTCTCTATACATTTAATTGAGATTTAATTGAGATTTAATCGGTATTTAATCGAAAATGAAACCGAATATTCGATTACATGCAGTCCAATATTCGACTACATTGTTGGACTGAGTATAAGTACTCGATACGCATTGGTTTCGATATCTTTCGTTCTCTTTGCCATGGCTGATGGTGACTACATCGTACATGTACCTTCCGTGAGCGTTGGTAGTGCTCCGGTGTCTGTTATTGAGAACATCACATTCAACGCCTTTTGCCTTCGTTTTGGGTTCTTCGATATGCCTGCTTCTGCTGTTATGTCGTTATCTGACAACGAGTTGTATTCGAAAATCATTTCTGTTTGCCTTGATAACAAAATTGCGATCTCTGATGTTGCTCCGGCTCACTTGGCTACGACTTATCGCTTTTATGCTGTTCAGTACTTTGAATCTGAACATAGAAAGCTATTGGAGCAATTGAATCAGAATGGCTCATCATCTGGTATGGATGTTTCTTCGTCATCCGGTGACACTATTGCTTCACTTGCGTCATCCATCATGAGTGAACAGAACAAGCTTGATGAACGTGAAGAGAAGTTGTTGATTCAGAAGCTCCAACAACGTAAAGCAAACAAGAAGGATAAGTCTTGTGTTTGGATTGGTATGGGTCGCAAGAAGCATTGCAAAAGAAAGGCCGATCCTGTTTGTCACGGTGGTTCTCGTGGTTTGCTTTGTTCTAGTCATCGAAACTTGGTTCAGGAACAAGATCGAGAGTCATTCAAAGAGATCTTGACAATTGAGAAGTCATTCAATCGAACTTCTCTACTCAATTCTCTCGGTACCAAGAAACAACGGATTGATAAGAAGATTATTGATATCTCGAATATTGATCCTCCTTCAGATGATGATTAAACCATCGTGAACACCTCATAGTATACGTTATAGTATACGTTATCGCTTGATGTTGGTAAGCAGATAAGCAATAAATTCGATCCTGTGACTGATGCTGATAGATATGGTAAGCCAAGTGTTGTTCCTGGGAACGTATTTGATATGATTTCAGTTGTAGTACCATATATTTGATTCAGTGCTCCTCCTGTTGGTCCTATATACTGCACAAATGCCTTCAAAGAGAAGCATGCGTTATATGTATTCGGATGTGTTGTTGAGTTTGCTAATATTCTGAATACCAATAGACAAGGGTTTGTATTCGATGATATTGGAATCGTTGGTGTGAAGCCTGCTGATGGTGCTGTTGCTGTACCTGTTACTCTCGTATAGTTGATCAGTCCACTTGCTCCAGTTGGTCCCGTTGCTCCTTGCACTCCTGTTGATCCAGTTGAACCGATTGCTCCTGTTGGGCCTGTTGCTCCTGTAGGACCGATTGATCCTGTTGGGCCTGTTGCTCCAGTTGAACCGATTGCTCCTGTTGGGCCTATTAAACCAGTTGGACCGATTGATCCTGTTGGGCCTATTAAACCTGTTGGACCGATTGATCCTGTTGGGCCTGTTTTTCCAGTTGATCCAGTAGGACCAATGCTTCCCGTTGGACCTATTGAACCTGTGGCACCTGTTACGCCTGTAACTCCTACACTACTACCTGTGGGACCTATTGGACCAGTTGGACCAATTGGGCCAGTTGCTCCAGATCCTGTCACACCTAATAGAGGGTCTTGCAGTGTTATTGACTTGGGGAATATCATTGATTTCGACATATTTTATCCAATATATTATTATAGATACATATTAATATGAGCAAGGAATTTAATTTCAATAATCCTGATGATAATCGACTCGAGAAACCATACAATAAACCTCAATCTCCATCCACACTGATTGATAAAAAGACTGTTCCTTCTTCTATTCAAAGTTTCTTCAAGTCTCAATCATACAAATTCAACCCTATTGGAACAAATAACATTGCTTTTGATATCAATAAAAGCTTCCCAAAGAGAATACTAATAGATACGTCTTTCAAGCTAACTGATGACTCAATTCAAGTTATTCTGTTTGATGAGAAACTCATTAATAATCTATTGTCCATTTTGCGTCTACTTCACAAGAACTTGAGTATTACACTTACTCCTACATCTTTCAAAGCATACAGCAGTCAACTCACTCAATTGATGAATTTGTTATCAAATGAAAAGTTGACAAAGAAAGCAATTGGTCTTTTAGAAGCTTATCGGGACTATACTTCTGGTAAATACAGTCGTATTGAGTTCAGGAACATTATTCGAAATCGATTGGGTAGTTTGTTGAACTCTACATTATCTATCCGTGCTCTTTCCAATCAGATACTTGATCCTAACAGTCCTCTTCATTACGTTGTTGCCACTACAGTTGGTAATGATCTAGCAACCTTGGCTGATATTTTTGAGTATCTGTTAGCTAACGATAGTGAGCTTCGACGTAAACTCAAGGATATTGAGAAAAATCTTACTGAAGTGAATAAAATAGTTGACGAGATAATACAATTAAGTGAGGATATTACAAACACTCAAGTCAATGACAATCTGTTAGAGATTCTTGATGGTGACTATAACAATCTGTCTCAATTGTATGGCGGTAACGATTATTATGTATCTCCATCAACTAGATCCGGTTATGTTTATGTTAATCGTGAAGTACATCAAAGAATACTCTCTATTAGAAGTCAACGTATCATTGAGCTTGAGAATCGAGGACGAAACGATCTGCTAACACTTGATCAGGAAATAAACACCATTACGAATGATACAGAAGAGGAGATTACTGATGAAGATCGTCAACAGATTGCTCTGATACGAAATGAAATATTGGACTTGAGACCTTTGTTAGAAACTATTCAACGTATTGAGGCCAATCAAATAGAACATGGTATTCAATTGGTTGAGAATACACAGACTCAAACACGTATTGAAGTAAGTACACATAACATTGAAGCTGAACAGAAGATTCGAAATAAAGTACTTGAAGAGAAACTGAATGAAATGAAAGATAAGATTCACAATATGACTAAACAATTACTCGATAATCAACATGAGATTAATCGATTATTGAAGGAGCGTGAATCGATGGCTAATGATATCAACGTTGATCAGCGTGTAATTACTGATAAACAAAAGTCTATTGATTCTCTAATTGCTAGAATATCTCATCAAGAACAAGTAATTAAGACACTCAAGCAACAAATTGAGGAGTTACAACAAACCAGACCAACTGCTTCACTAATGATTGATCATAATAGGCTAGAGAGAGAGATAAAAGAGTTGAAAAACAAACTGAAAGCCGAAGAGGACCTCACAAAGTCATTAGAGCTTCGATTAGGTGAGGAGTTGGAAACAAGACAGACTGTACAAAGAGAACTATCTCGATTGGAGAGTATTAGACCAACTAGTGTAACAGAAGAGTTTAAAGAGGCTGTTAAGAATGACACATCCGTCTATAATAGAGTTGAAGAAACTGGTGAGTTAGAAAAAGCGTTGAAAGAATCTGAACGAATCAAAGCTGAGAGAGACAGATTGATGATAATCGCTCAAGAATATTATAGAGCTCTTCAAGCAAGTGAACAAGATCGATTTCAAGCTCGAACGTTATTGCAACAATACATTCAGTCTGATATAGATAGAGAGTATCAGGAGCAAATTGAGCAGGATCAAATTACAGTTGATCCGGAGCTTGTTGAAGTAGAAGATGAACAACTTGTTCAAGAGGACTTGATTTTCTTCACAACAAAGGCAGGTGATTTGTTTCCGTTTGGATTCGATAGAAATGTTGATGAAATGGTTATTAAGCGGGCTGATAAGAACAAAATTTCTGACGATAAGCGACCTTACTTTGAAAAGTATCGAGACAAAGTCATAGTTGACAAGTACAATCGGGTTGGATACTCTGGAAAGAGATATAATCCACATGACGTAGGATTGAAGTTCTCTATCAGTAATCCTTCTGATCTTGTAAACTTTGCTTATTATTGCTTGATTGCTCCGGTGTCTATTGCTACACTAGCTCTATTCAAGTATTCATCAACATTGATTGGTAAATGGGTCAATAAATATGAAAGCTCAACACCTCCTGATCAACCTGTTTCGCCTAGTCCTGTTGAAAGTACCTCATCAACTGTGGTAAGTTCAGTTATAACCACTACAAAAGGTATAGTTTATTCAATATTATCGACTATTTTCAATTTTGCTCTTTGGTTAGTTTCAACAATTGGCGCTTGGGCTTTATCGTCTGGATTGAATCTGTTTATTTCATTGTCTGTCTTGTTTATAGCCTACGTTGCATCAGTTACAAATAATAAAATAAAAAATATAATATAGCTCTAATATATACATTCATTATGAGCAATTTATATGATTCGGCCAAAGTCGGTGTTGTATCCGGCGCGATATTAGGTGCTGTTGTGTTGAGTAAAGATAGAAAGGAAGGCGCATCGGCAAAGTGGAAAGAGCCATTAGTTCAAGCAGGTGCTAGTACATTAACTGGTGTAGCCGGTTCTTACGTCTATACACCATCGTCTGACGGTGCTAAGATCCTTCTAAATTCGTTGATGACTGGAGTTATCTACACTGCTGTCAATCACTTTATGAGCGGACAGAAGGGTTATCTTGCTCCGCTTGTTTTGTCAACGGTTGCTGATCTTGGTGCCCGTGGTGTTGTTCCCAAGTTCTAAGTCTATTGATTGATAAAAGAATGATGATAATAATAATGATTCTTTTATATTAGGTTGCTGACAATCAGAGCAACATAAAGAACTCCTACAACTCCTAGAGCAATGTTATTTTCATACTCATTGACTCTTACAATGTCATAACCATCTCGTTTAACATCTGTCTTGTCTTCTCCTATTAGACTGTTTACAAGTATAGCTGTTCCTGCTCCTGCAACTCCTGCTGATGTAACGGCAATTTTTTCGTCTACCTCTGGTAGTGAAGCCGATGCTGTTGCCAACAGTGACGCTCCTGTATGATATCCTGCTTTGATAACACCTCCTAGTGTTGCTAATGTAATGAACCTATTCTTTGACTTATTCATGTATATATTTATAATAGGTTATTTATTATTAGGAGCGAGAAAATAATAATACCTGATCCCATTGCAATATTTCTAGTAAGTTGTTTGTTAGTTTCTTCGTTAGTTGGTTCAGTACTGTTCAGTTTCTTGTAAATCGAACCTGCTCCTATTATACCGGTTGATATTCCAAAGCCTGTCAATGTTGCTTGGTCTGTTAGTGATGCATATATATCCGTAAAAGTACTCATATAACATTAGCTCACAAAATTGATAGAATTGCAACACCATATAGAACAATTATCAGAGCCTTGATGAATGACTCACACTCTTGTTTGTTTCGAATCAACTCTTGTATTAGTTGATTCTCTAATGATGTTCGTTCGGCAACCTGTTCAATTGCCTTGACCTCTTCTCGGCCTTCTTGTCGTCCTTCTTCTTTCAAGCTATTCAAATACTCTTGTGTTCGATAGTACAGTATTGATGAACCTGCACCGATGCCTGCGCCGATACCTGTTTTAAACAGCGTTCCCAAGCTCGGTCGATAGCTATTATTGTTCTTTTCTATCATCATTTATACTATATCATCACATTAAAAATATATCGATTGAATTAGTGATACGCCAGTTGATAAAGGAAATGGAATCAATGACGGAAGAGCACTCATTGACAAGTCTCTGATGATTTCTTCGGGATTCTTCTTCGGAATCAGAGACTTTGTTAAGTCCTGCTCAATCTTCTTGTGTCGTACGTTTGATATAATTGAGTTATTTGTCTTCGAGTACATTATAATATACATTAGTCAGATATAATATATAGAAGTTTGAGAATTTACTTGTTCTCATGAAGTGACGCAATAGTGTGTCATTACCAAGATTCAAGTACTCATCAAGATAGTTGACAATCTTCGCTAGAACATCTAAGCTATAGTCATACTCATCATTCATTATAGCATCTCCAACCCATTGATTTACAAGTGATCTTGTAAAGTCTTTACACATTGTATAACTATAGTACATAAAATCGTTGTGTAA
>Ga0209914_1002044_pt1 | contig 17831 bp, 12 predicted proteins | sample ThiBiot_500_plan_FD_183949 | JGI IMG/M metagenome (GOLD analysis project Ga0209914, IMG submission 183949) | Wastewater bioreactor microbial communities from Cape Town, South Africa - Thiocy_cont_500_plan (SPAdes) | ecosystem: Engineered > Bioreactor > Thiocyanate-remediating > Anaerobic-Aerobic...
AATACTGTTTCACAATTATTAACTTCTTTTTCTCAACAATTTAATCAAATAAATCAACAAAATATTGATAAAGCTGTTTCAAGTGGAATTCCTCTTTCAACAATTTCGATTTCATCTTTAACAACTCTAAATCAACCGACGAACAGTTCGTTGAATCAATCAGCTCTCATTGAATTCAACAAAGAATTAAATTCTCAATCGGAAACAAGAGAATATTTAATTTCCTTCACTCGTAATCTTCAAATAACGACATCGAATAGTATTAAATTACAATCTTCATCTTTAGTTCAACTGACTAAATCAACAAATCAATTAACTCGAACAGCAATTTCGATTGCAGCTGATCGATGTTTTCAATTAACTTCAGCTTTACAATCGATTTCAATGAGAATTTCTCAAGAAGATGCTGAAATTTGTTCAACTCAATTATTTCAATGTGCTTCGAATCTTTTATCAGCTGTCAATGGTCCTTTACAACAACGAACAACAGTTTTAGATTTAGATTTTAAAAGAGCAACAGAATTCCCTTCGGATTATGAAACAGATTTAGAATCTGAATGGTCGAAAATCAATCTTTTAAATGAAAATGAGAAAAATCTTTATCAACAAAAAGAATTAGCAAATCAAATTGAAAATCAAGTCAAAGAAGTGATTTCTTGTTTAAATTCTATTTTAAATATTCATTTAAATGTTGGTCAACAATCGATTGTGAATACTTCGGAAGTTTTTATGAGTTTACAAAGCGAAACCATTGAATCTCTTTCGAATCAAACATTTGCCAATGGAGCTATTCGATTCTCTCAAATCGAAACAAATCAAACAAATTCGATTCGAATTCAATCAAAAGTCGAACCTTTAGCTTCATTTAGTAATTCAGTAAATACAAATGTTTCTCGTTCGATTTCTTTTTCACTTTTCGATTCCGATGGAAAAGAAATTTCTCTTGATTATCCAATTCAAATTTTAATTCCTCGAGATTCAAATCGAATTGTTCCTCCAATGATTCTTCAAAATGTCACGTTTCATCAACAATTATTCAATTTCCATTATGTTAATATCACAACTATTCTCTCGATTTCGGTTCACATTGAAATTGAACCTTTGAATTCGTCAGTTGGTTATTTATTAATTTATAAATTCGATCAAATTCCTCAATTAAATGAAATCGATGGTTGGACTGTTTTTTGTCCTTCGAGTTTTCATTCGTTTTTCGTTGATAATGAACAAACTCGAAATCATAAATCTTTAGTTTTCGGTTTACGAGAATTGAATTCCTCTGAAATTCATCTTTATTGTTTAAATAATAATTCTCAATTGAATCTATCAATAACAAATGAAAGATTCAATTTTACTTCAAATTATGGATTGAGAGTTTATTCTTCTGGCTGTTATTTTCTTGATGAGAACAATCAATGGAATGATCAAGGACTTCGAGTTGGAAATAAGACAAATCATGAGCAAACTCATTGTTTAAACTGAACTTAATTCTAAATATTTATCTTTTGAAGTTTTCAGACAATAAAACAAATGAATTTTATCTCGAATATTTTCCTAAATTAGTATTGTCGAACGAGGTACCTATAAGAGACAAGTTTAAAGAAATGACGTATCACTTTTTTAGAAAAAACATAAAGTTAGCATTTTTAATTTATTGTGATCGTTGAGAATGTTCTTTTCACTTTGATCAATATTATTTGTTTTTGTTGTTTTATCTTCAAATTCAAATTATTTATCAGACAAATAAAAAACTAAATATTTAATTAATTTCAGTTTGATCTCTTTTGCGATTTATGATGAAGTATCTGATCGTTTTTTTTTCGAATTCTAACAAAATTCCAATATTCTCAGCCATTGTATCTTTTTTGTTCTACTGAAAAGACATATTCGAATATTTCTGTTTTTTTAATCACACAAGTCATTTGAATTGTTGTCGTTTTACTTAGGAGATTAAAAAAAAAGAAAGAATCATCTAAAATTTTGCATCGTTCTGTCATCAAAACTAAATTCAATATTCTCTCAAATGTTCTTTACTGATTAAAACTAGATGGTACACGAGACGAGCTCAGGTGCGAATGCAATCAAAGCTTTCGATTGAGTTGAAATCTTGCATACGAAAAAAAAATTTCTACTTCTCAATAGCCAATCAATTTGTTTCCATTACTCCATAGTTTATAGTTTGAATTATTCGAGTATTTTGAGCGCCTAACTTTCGTTACAGCTGACATTTTAATTTTCTCTTTTGAACGAAAATTGTACGACTTGTAGTTCTCGAGATCATTAGGGGAAAACACGCGACGCGCAACATAAATGCTTTGTGCGTTCGCACCGCATTAATGAGTTTTTTTTGAGTTTAGATGATGTATTATATAGAATAAGAATAATCATTTATAAAAATTAGATAATGAATAAAATTGTAAATTTCATAGATCTTTTTGAAGAAATTCCAAATAAATTGAAGATTTGTATAGTTCTTAGAATTTTGTTGAGTTTTTTCACGAAACTAGAACTTTCGTCAGTAGAGAAAAAAAGGATGGAAAATTTTCATTTTCATTGCAAAAATTGTGTAGAACTAATTCCAGGAAGTAATTTGATTCAAAACTCCAAGAATTCGTTGAATTGCCTATGTAATTATACGATGTTATAAATAATATTGAAAAATTTCCATCTTTTTTCTCTACTGACGAAAGCTCTAGTTCGTGAAATTAACTCAATAAAATTCTAAGAACTATACAAATCTTCAATTTATTTGGAAAAGCGTTTTGATCTTGAATTATAAATGTTTTTTTCAAGGCTCATCTTTTGACAAAAAAAACCAAGTGTCTATCAGTTTTTAAATTAAAAATTTAGCAAATTTCAAAAATATATCGATGTTTTTAACTTGTAGACAGAATTTCAAATAAAATGAAGATTTCTATAGTTGATCGAATCAAGTTCTTAGAACTTTCGACACGTCAAAATTAAATTTTGTTAAAATGCCTATGGAACAAGAAGATTTTGGAATTCAATCATTTCTGTAGAAATCAATGAGGATTGTTAATTGAGAAAATGCGAAACAAATAAATCAACATTTGGATTGATGAAATCTCCCGGTGCTCAAAGATTCTCAATAGGAATTCTTCTGACAATCTGTTTTAAAGGAATGAACAATATTGAACTCGAGTAAATGGATCTGTTCAAGATTGAGGAGAAAATCAAAAAAATATCGTGAATCAAGTCTGTGACTTTCATTTCATATCGATCTATTTACGACTGAGTTCTTCTATTTGAAAATTGACAATATTTAATTGGATGACATCGGATTTGAGAGAAAAATCATGAAATTTACATAGAAGACACGTTTGTTGATCGATGTTATTTATCTTTTTATTGACAAAAACATGTCGACAATAAAAAGATATTTTCATTTGAAATGTTTCTTCGGATTTGGATTGGTTTGTTCATCCAACAACAATATTTTACTTTTGCAATTGTTTCATTCAATCAACCGATATTTCCTCCCAATTCAACTTGGAATCAAAATGCAACGACTTTTGTCAAGCAAAATTTTGTGGGCACATATCCGTATGGTATTTTTATCAATTCAAACAATTCAATTTACGTACCCAATCGACAAACTGGTCAAATTCATATTTGGCTAAATGAAAATCATCTTAAACCAACAAAAACAATTTCGAGTAGTTTAACAGATTCATCATCACTATTTGTAACAACGAATGGTGATATTTATGTTGACAACGGATACAAAGGTCATGTTAATAAATGGATTGCAGAAAATGAAACATGGATATCGGTTATGAATTTTACATCGCCATGTCCTGGTCTTTTCATTGATATTTATGAAAGTTTATATTGTTCAATACAGATGCATCATCGAGTTGATAAAAAATGGTCAAATGGCACAACAACAACCGTTGCTGGAACTGGTGTTCAAGGATCTGCATCGAATATGCTTAAAACTCCTTGTGGAATATTCGTTGATACCAATTTAGATTTATATGTTGCCGATTACAGAAATCATCGAATTCAATTATTTCGATTGAATCAACGAAATGGAATAACTGTTGCAGGAAATGGATCAGCAAATAGAACAATCGAACTTAATCATCCAATAGGGGTAGTTCTCGATGGTGATCGACACCTTTTTATTGCTAATTATGGAAATAGTCGAATAATTGGTTCAGATGAAAATGGTTTTCGTTGTATTGTTGCATGTTCTGGTCAAGGTTCAACATCCAATCAATTGTATCATCCACGAAGTATCGCTTTTGATAGCTTTGGAAATTTATTTGTTGCCGATCAAAGTAATCATCGAATTCAAAAGTTTTGTTTATCAACAAATTTCAGTAATAGTCAAAAGAAAAAAACAACGAATCGATATTTTCATTTGATTATTTAGGTGAACCAAAAACCTCTACAACAACATCATCAGCCACTACAATCTCTACAACGTCAACAACAACATCATCAACTTTGACAACCTTAACATCAACAACAATCTCAACAACACCATCATTATTGTTGGATGTCCCGACTTGCTTAAATCAAACAATGGGCCGAAATTGTAATATTTCGTCAACCCCGTGTGATTTATTAAAACCTTGTAAAAACAATGGAACTTGTGAAAATCGAAATGAAAGTTATTTTTGTAATTGTTCGAAAGATTTCAATGGTTCTAAATGTGAAATAGACAATCGTCTATGTAAACCAACAACCTGTTGGAATAACGGAACTTGTAATCAAACAACCGGTGAATGTTCATGTGAAAACGGTTGGACGGGGGATTATTGTGAGAAAATGATAAATTATTGTGAAAATGTAACGTGTGAAAACAATGCCCTATGTCGACGATTACTTATGAATTTTATTTGTGAATGTCTTACTGAGAATTATTCAGGTCGATATTGTGAAATCGTTTCAACAAAATTAGTAATTCTTCAATTTGTTTCGAAATCTTTCGGTTATATTGCAATTCTTTCTCTATCGATTGTCGTTGGTTTTGTTGTTATTATGGACGTACTCAAATACGGTTTCGGAATTGATCCAACAAAACATGAATTAGAAAGAATTCGTCGAGAAAAAGCTCGAAAAAGAAAACAACATCGACCAGTTATTCAACGATTTCATTACGTTAATTAACAAAAAAAGCAAAGCAAATAAAGACTCGAGTCAATTCGAAATGAATTAAGTTAAATGAGTAGAAAAGCAATGACTATGAGAAAGATTCGTTTTTGGACCCACTCGTAAACCATCTCCTTTCCATTCGTTTTCTTTATTTAAATAATAACAACCTGATGAATAAACTCGATACTCATATTCTTGATTAGCTTCTTCTAAACCAAAGATTAGAAGTCGATGACCAACTGTTTGTTGATTATCAAGCATAAAAGTAAAATAACTTTGATTGACTTCGATTGAATTAGTAAAAGTCGATTGTTTATCGAATTTATAAACGAATCGATAGGAGAAATTAGCTTTGATTTCGAAATGAATTGAAATCGGGAGATCAGTTGTTAAATTCAAAGAATGAAAAGTTTCATTGGTTAAAATCATTGGAGGAATTCGAAGATTCGGATCTCGAGGAATGAAAAATTCAATCGAATTTGAATTTGTTTCAAACGGAATCTCATTTCTATTTTGATCGAGAATTGAAATCGACAAAGATCGAGAAAGATTTGTATTGCTTTCGATTAGAGATCGACCGTAAACAGCCAACGGTTCCATTATTAACTAAAAATCAAACGGAATTTAAAAAAACAAAAAGAGAGAGAAACGAACTCGAAATGAAACAATTTGATTCTGGTTTAAATTCGATGATAAATTCATTCGATTCAAAAGAGATTGAAGAGAAATTGTTTCCAAAGAGAGAAAAACTTGAGGTGTTTCAATCGAATAATTTTGTCCGAGATTCAAATGTAAATTTAATGAAGAAGTTAAGATGAAAATGATTTGATTTCGTTTCTCATTGAGTGAATCAGCTAATTCCTTTTGAGAATCAAAAACCCATTCGTCGAGAATTTCAATTCGCTTTTGTAAAAGCCCATTGACAGCAGTTAAAACATTTGAAAAACATTGAAGAAGTTGAGTTACAATCATTTGAACATCTTCAAAGGTCATTTTTTCTAACCAGAATTCTAATTCTTCAGTTAACTGAAAACATTTTTGAGAAACTATTTGTAAAGTCGTTCTTGTTAATTGATTAGTTGTATCGGTTAATTGAACAAGTGATAAAGATTGTAATTTAAGACTATTTACTGATACGATTGTCATTTCAGGTATTAATTTGATAAATGATTCTCGAAGATCAGCTAAACGATTGATTTCTTTCACAAATTCCGATCGAGTTGACTGATTATTTCGAATATTGACTTGATTCGTCAATGGAGAGATAAAAATACTTGTTAAAGGAATTTCATTGGAAATATCTATTTGATTCAATTCATCAGTTATTAAACGTATCATTTGACCAATTGTGTTTTGATTTTCATTTGATAATAAATCAGAAAATAATTCTTTAGATAAATTTATTTCTTCTTTTACAACAGTAACAGGTAAAAGATGGAATTCAGTGATTGCATTCAAATAATCACGAATTTCAACGAAAAGATCGAGAGGATTTCCGATTGGTAATCGAACTTCGAACGATGGGATTGGAGAAAAAGCAATGATTTGTTTTGTTGTGGTGGTAAATAAAGAATATTCTTTGACTTTCCAATCCGAACAAGTGACACTGAACAGAGTTTTTGTTGTTCCATTTCGAGGATAGATTTCACAAGAACCATTCGATGGAGGAGGATTGATTTCAAAATTCAATGCACTTGAACTATTCATTCCTTCGAATTGATAAATAACTTCGAATTTCCAATGAGTTTCATTTCGAAAATGATCAAATAAATCATTTGTTGAAGTAAAATTTGTCGTATTTCGACCGAAAAACCAAATATTTTCAAAATTCGTCGTTTGGTCAAACAAAATCCATTTGGTGAAGTTTTGTGCTGAATCTATCTGACCAAAATAAATATTCCAAATGAATTTTTTCTCTTTCGGACATTCGTTGACACAATAAGAAAACAAAGCTACTTGAGTTGTTGGATTTACTTTTTGAAATTCGACATTTGGAGAACAAAGAGATTTGATTACACATCTATACAAATATAAACATTTAACTTTTTCAATCTCAAAAAATTACCCAATGGCGATCATTGGCCCAGTTGTACCTGCAATTTGAACAATCACAGAGCTGTAGATGACAAGTGATGTATTTCGACGATTCGACATTTGAACAACAAATTGATATTCCAAATTCTTTTGAAGAACATCGGCAAATATTGTTAATGAAGATTCATTTCCTTTGTATTCAAATTGAGTTAAGTTGAGAAAAGCATAAATTTTAGTGAATGGTTCAATTGATGGATAAAATCGACAAAAATATTCGTATTTCCAATCCGAAGAATTAAATTCGAATCCATCGGGATCTTTTGAATAATTTCCTGGATTTAAAGTTAAATTCTGTTGATCACCACTGGTGACAACTGATGTTCCCAATGGAACAAGATTTGCTGTTACACCTGATGGACTAATTTCAACATAAACTGATGAAGAACTTGTTATACTTGAATTGTCTATCGTTGTTACTCTAAATTCTAACTCATAAATTCCATACGGGAGAGTATTTGATGGAATATACAATTCACTTCGACTTCTCTTAATCTTTTTATCAAATTCTATTTCCGAAAGATTATTATTTGTCGAGTTTTTAATCGACCATTTTTGGATTGTTGGCAAAGTTTTATTGCAATTTAATTTTATTATTGATAAAATATAAAAATCTTGACTTCGACGATATTGATATGGAACTGTTCGAAGATTTGATCCAGGACTTAAGTTTATTATTACAGAATTACAATCTAAATATTACATTGCAAAACAAATTAGATTGATTTAATTGATAAAGTGATTTACTTTCATTGTAGCTAATTGTTGATGTTGTTTTAATTGAAGACATTACTTCTGTTGTAGTCATCGTAGATGTAACTACAATCGTTATGAATGTGGATGTAGTAATTACTGTTGTACTTTCCTCAAGATTTTCTAAAAAATCAATTGAAGTAGATTAATGGTATTTCAAATAATTGAATTCACCTGTTGCCGTTGTTGATTCCATTGAATTAGTTGTTGGTGGAACTTCGAGGAAAAGAGTTTTTATTTCAAAATTATTCGTAATGAAAGCAAAAGAAAAAAACTTACTACAGACTTGGTTTTTCACGACCTTTTGTACGCGATGATTATCGTGATCGGTGACATAAATATTTCCATAGCTATCAAATGACATACTGATAGGATAAAATAATTTATCGTTTGTTGAACCTCTTTGACCAAAACATCCAAAAATACAACGAAAACCATACTCATCTGAACCGATTATTCGACTATTGAAACGATCAACAATAAAAAGATGTCGATCACCATCGAGAACGATTCCTGACGGAAGATTAAGTTCGATTGTTACTTTCGATGATCCTGCTCCTGCAACGGTTATTCCATTTCGTTGATTCAATCGAAATAATTGAATTCGATCGTTTCCGTAATCGGCAATATATAAATCTAAATTAATATCAACGAATATTCCCCAAGGAGTCGTAAGCAGATCTGGTGATGATCCATTCACACCCGTTCCAGCAACGGTTGTTGTTGTGTCATTTGACCACCTTTTATCAATTCGATGATTATTATATATTGAACAATATAAACTCTCATCAATATCGATGAAAAGACCATAACAATGTGATGGAACGTTCATAGCTGGTATCCATGTTTCATTTTCTGCAATCCATTTATCAACACGACGATTGAATCCGTTGTCGACATAAATATCACCATTCGTTGTTACGAATAATGATAATGGATTTGACAAACTGCCCGAAATAGTTTTTGTTGGATTGAGATCATTTTCATTTTGCCAAATATGAATTTTACCAGCTTCTCTATCGAGTATGTAAATTGAATTGTTTGAATTGACAAACAGATCATACGGAAATCTGCCGACGAAACTTTGCTTGGTCAAAGTCGTTGCAATTGAATTCCAAGTTGTGTTTAAACAAAATCTTGGTTGATTATACGAAGGCGTCAAAACTACAAAGTAAATGAAAAGATTTTCGTGATATAAGAAAAGTCATGTGAAATAATGATTAGTCAAAAGTAGAAAATCGAATAATTTTCATACTTACGATCAGATTTCTTTGATAAAAAGATTTTTTGTACTCGATGATTATCGTTATCGGCGACATAGATATTTCCATAGCTATCGAATGACATAGTGATAGGATAAAATAATTTATCGTTTGTTGAACCTCTTTCACCAGAACATCCAAAAATACAACGAAAACCATTTTGATCTGAACCTATTATTCGATGATTTCCATGATCAACAATAAATAGATGTTGATCACCATCAAGAACAATTCCTGTTGGAGAAATAAGTTCGATTGTTAGTTTTGCTGATCCATTTCCTGCAACAGTTATTCCACTTCGTTGATTCAATCGAAATAATTGAATTCGATTATTTCCAGAATCTGCAACATATAAATCTAAATTGATATCAACGAATATCCCTACAGGGTCGTTAAGCATATCCGATTCAGATCCTCCAACACCAGTTCCAGCAATGATTGTTGTTATCCCATTCGACCATTTTTTATCAACTCGATGATTATGAAACATTGAACAATATAAACTCTCATAAATATCAATGAAAAGATGGTAACACCGTAATGGAACAGTCATAACCGATATCCATGTTTCGTCTTCTTGAATCCATTTATCAACACGACGATTGACTCCATTATCAACATAAATATCACCGTTCGTAGTTGCAAATAGTGATAATGAATCTGATAAATTACCCGAAATTGTTTTTGTTGGATAGAGATCATTTTCATTTAGCCAAATATGAATTTCACCCGTTTGTCGATTAAGTATGTAAATTGAATTGTTTGAATTGATAAAGATACCATGCGGATCTGTGCCCACAAAACTTCGATTGGCAAAAGTCGTTGCAATTGAATTCCAAGTTGCATTAGTTCGAAATCTCGGTTGATTAAATGAAAAAGTTGCAATAGTAAAATATTGTTGTTGGATGAACAAACCAATCCAAATCCAAAGAAACATTTCAAATGAAAGTATTTTTTATTTGTTTGTTGATTTCAACTATCGACATGTTTTGAAAACAATTTATTTTGTCACGTCATTAAATATTATCAATCAACAAATATCTCTTCTATGTAAATTTTCATGATTTGACAAGTTTAATTTATCGAGACTATGAATTGATTCTCTTCTGCTTCTTCATTTAATCAGAATTTAGATTAATTATGAAAATGAAGATTGAAATGTCACTTTTAATATTCAAGTCTATTCTGTTTTCTTTACGAATGAATTGATCGACTGTTATTTCGAGAAACTCGAATTCCAATTTCTAAACATTTTTACGCAATTTGAGAACCGATCGTATACTCCAAACATAAATACTAAAGCATTATTATTCAAGTTCAATTTCAAAAAACAAAGTTGACATAATCGTTCAATTAAATGAAATCAATGGTTGGACTGTTTTTTGTCCTGAGAATTTTCAATTTAATTTTACTTCGAATTATAAATTACGAGTTGTTATTTCCTCGATGAGAACAATCGAGGACTGCAAGTTGGAAATAAGACAAATCATGATCAAACTCATTGTTTTTCTTTCTCATATAAATTCAAATAAACAAAAAAAACTATTTTATTTTGAACTTTATCCTCAATCGGGTGAACATAACTGTTGTTCTGTTCTTTGGCGACATCTAGTGAGCATAAAATCATGTAGAGCCATAGAACTCACGTTTATGTCCTCGTTTTTCTTCTTCGAAAGTAAGAATAAGAAGAAAAAATCGTGTTGTTATTGACGTTCAATTGCAAAAAAAAACAAACTAATTCAGTCTATGACAATAATTTCTCTTGTTCTATTTAATTTCAATTATGAAACGACGAACGAATTTTGACAGTATTAAAATACGCAAATCTATTCGACGCTCTCGTTTAACCGAGGGTTTTTACGGAAGGTTGTTAATTGATGAAAGAAAACAAAAAATGTATATTTGATTTTTGTTTATCTAGTGCATTAATCTATCTCAAATTCATCAGCATTTGGGGTATAATCATGGCTGCTGATTATCTACTTGAATTTCGTTTCGAATATCTTTGGCCATTTTGGCTTGTCCTACGTAGTATTTACGATTCATTTAAATATCAAGGCTTGGTAGGCGAGAGAGAAGAAAATGATTGATTTAGAATTCATTTTTTGTTGTTTAGTTTTTCTCATTATTCTTTGTATTTATTGCGTTGATAGCCGATGTTATTTGTTACATAGTCTTGCCAATAAAATGGTTATTTTTTGCGGCGAGTAGTTACGTTTGGATACAGTACGTTTGGCAAACTGAACGTGGCATTTGTTTGGGCACAATTGTTCTTTGGGTGCTATTCGTTTGGCTTGAAGCTTCAGTTCGTTTGCGTGAAATTAAAACGATCGATCTTTGCCGACCATTTGCAGCGCATTGCATCGGTTATCCAATGGTGACGTTAGGTTTTGGTTTTAAAACGTATTTAGTTTATAAATGGCGACTGAGAAAGCAACGTGACGTGAGAAAAATCAATGAAGCGTATGTTCAATTGATAGATCAAGCTCTACCGGTTGAAATTCAACAGGAAACACGTGACAAAGGCTCGTTTACCGAGTCGTGCGATGATGCCGATTGTACAGTAGCGAAAACAACGAGCAAACTATCGAATGGAACGGATGACGAAGCGAAAAAGAAGGCAGCTCTGGTGAAGAATTCAACACGACGAACGAAAAAACAAGAGACACGAGACTCGTCATTGGGATTTTCCGAGTATAGAAATATTTGTAACTTTTTATTTTCTAATCATTGACGTTTTTTAGTCTACAAATAAGTAAACTTGAAGGTGATATTCAACGATTGAATCAAACAATTGACAAACAGAAAAATTCCGAATTACAATTACGTGCACAACTTCAAGAATTGAGGAATGTTCGAAAGGAATTCGAAGATTTACGTGCTGAAAATTCGACATTACAAACAAAGTCTTGACTTTTTCATTTCATACTTTCTCTCTCTATCTATGGTTTTGATTTAGATATGAAGCTGTTAATACTCAACGAAATCGTGATAAACAACGACTATCCGATTTGGAGAAGGCTCTTAGTGATGAGAAACAAAATCGACAGAAATTTGAAACACAAATCAAAACTGAAAAAACACTGACGAAAAAACTTCAAGATGATCTTACGAAATTATCACTGACACCACCAAGGCGAGTTTCTTTTTATCAATTCTATTTCAAAAGATAAAAATATTGTTTTTTCGTTATCTAGAAGTGAATGTACAGAACAATGTCTTAAACGTAAACGTGATCAAGAGAATGAAATCAGAGAATTACGAAAGATATTTAATGACAAAGACGAACGAATTCAATTACTTGATAATGAAATCAAGGTACATAAACTAGAAATCATCTTAAAAGTGTTTGAAAGCGAAAAATCATTTTAAAGAGTTTCAAAATCAGAAGTCTTCTTAAAAGTGTTTGAGAATGAAACATCGCTTTAGAAAGATTCTGAATCAAAATTTACGTCAAAAGAGTTTCAAACTGGGAAATCGATTCGCAATCGAAAATTGCCTCAGGAGAGTTTCGAACCAAAAATCACTTAAAAAAGGTTTCAGAGCAAAAATCTACTTTAAGAGACTCCAAAACTAGAAATCATTTTCGAGAGTTTCGAATCAAAAATCAGTTTAAAAGAGTTCCAAAGCAAAAAGAGACTCCCGAACGAGAAATCATTTTAAAGAATTTCAAACGGATTTCGGACCAAAAGGTTACTTCGAGAGACTCCAAAACTAGAAATCACTCGAAGGAGTTTCGAATCAAAATTCGTCCTAGAAGAGTTTCAAACTGAAAATTCACTTTGACAGGTTCCTAAGTCAGAAATCATTTTCAAAATTTTCCAATCAATAGTCATCCTAAAAGGATTTGAGAGCGAAAAGTTAGTTTAAAAGAGTTTCAGAATAGAAAACTACTTTAAAAGGCTCCCAGGCTAGAAATCATTTTAAAAGTGTTTGAGAAAGAAAAGTCGCTTTAGAAAGGTTCCGAATCAAAAGTTACTTCAAAAGAGTTTCAAATTGAAAAATGAATGGAAAAGGATTCGAAATCAAAAGTGAATTTCCAAACCAAAAGTTATTTCAGAAGAATTTCAAACTACGAAGACACTTTGAAAGAGTTTCGAAACAAAAAGCTACTTAAAGAGACTCCCAAACTGAAATCATTTTAAAGAATTTTGAATCCAAAGGGTTTCGAATAAAGAATCATTTTAAAAAGTTTCAAAGCGAAAAATCACTTTGAGAGGCTCCTAAACTAGAAATAATTTTTTAAAGAGTTTTGAATCAAAAGTTATCTCATAACAATATCGAACTAATGTTTTTCTTTTAGACGCTTTTGAAGTATCGTGAATCTCAGACGGATGCTGAAGTTCTTTGTCAGCATATAGCACAATTACAAGAACGAAACGCACATTTACAGGATAGTCTCAGTGCTGAAACACGAATTAAATTAGATCTATTTTCGGCACTCGGCGATGTCAAACGACAATTAGAACTCGCCAATTGTGCAATCAAAGAAAAAGACCGTGAACTTCTCACTGCACTTCAAGTTTTCAATGGTCATTCATCGCCGACCAATCATCTAATCGACACCAACAATAATCCAACGGCAAGTCCATCATCAGTCTTCTATTCCCCATCAACCACGATCACGCCTCCACCAAACGCAGCATCCAATCTCGATCCCAATGCTCAAGATTTCTGTCTATCGAACAATTGATATTCTACCTTTATTTTTAGAGTTTCTCTCTCTCTTCCCTGCTGCTATTAAAAAAAAATCAACATTATTTGTTGTCGTCTGTTTTGTTTTTTTTCTATTCAACACGATGATCAATAAATATTTTTTAGATTATCGAATCACAATAATGGTCAGTCGAAAATTGAAATTCTTGATTCCGAAAGATCGTGCCGAACTCGTACCGATGTTTCTCGTCATGATTTTCATCACGGTTTACGTTCTCTTCGAACTCTGTGTTATTCTGCCGACGATCTATCACAATACTTTTACGTACAAGGAACTTTTTCATCTAGTCTTCGGTGGTTTTATTATTTTCAATCTACTAGGCAATCTCTATTCATGTTTAATCACAGATACATCTGTTGATACGATCATTTGTCCGTTTATGTTACCTGAGCCGACAGCAGCTGCTCAGCAAGAAGCAGTTTTCTATCATTGCAATTGGCACTATTGCCATCAGTGTGAAGTCAATGTGCCGCCTCGATCACGGCATTGTCATTTGTGTAAAAAATGCATTCTCAAACGAGATCATCATTGTACGTTTCTCGGGCGATGCATTGGCTTTCGAAATATTCGATATTATCTTTGTTTTCTTATTTGGAGTTGGGTAAGACACTCAAGAAATGAATAATTTTCAATATTTAGACAGAGAAAAACTTTAAAATAATTAAATGGTGAAATATAATTAGAAAAGGCAAAGATTTTTAGGATTTTATCTCTGTTAGATGGTCGCTACGTTGGATATATAGAATTCAATTAGTAAAATATGCCTCATCGCTGAAATTTCTCACTTAAGGCATTTTACAAATTCTACGAATAAAAACGAGTTCTCAATGCGTAAATACACGTTTTTTTTTCAAAGGTTTTGTCTGTTTGGGAACAAAAAACTACAATAAAGTTCTTTCTTATGACTGACCTTCACTATACGCTTTCGTTTTGAGCATATGCAAATTCAATTTTATCAATTAATATTTTGTGATTTTTATTACAACAAAAATCATTCGAAACTTCAAAGAATGGAAACAAAATAAAAGATAAAACTGCCAGTGAAAAAAGTGAATGCTTGGTCTTGAGAAATGCAGTAAAAAATCCAGAAATGATCAGTTTATTACGTGATAGAACGAGAAATTTTGATAAATAAAAAAAAAGTTTTTGGCTGTTTCAACTTTTTTACTTATTCACTGCACTAAAGATTTATTTGCCAATCGTTTCTTTTCAATAACTGATCATTTACATAGTTTACTGACATTTCACTGATTTAAATCAGTTGTTATCCTCTCTTTCTACCAATTTACTATTCGATGTTAAGGTTTAGCCGTTTACCCTACTGTAATTCGAAAGAATGCATAAAACTTCATTTTTAAGACCAATCCTAACAGTTTTTTCTTTCTCTGTTTCGTACGAAAACTTTTACTGATCTCATTAACTGAAAACGATCTTTCAATCTATCAAAAAGAAAAAAATGTGTATTGAAACTCGAGTCAATAAAACTAATCTTATGATTTTATAATTGAAAATTATTCATTTTTTTAAAGAAATATTTCGCTAAGTGTTGACTAAGAATGATTTTCCTAGAGAAAACCGTCGAATATAACGATAATCTCAAGACAGATAAAACCTTTGAAAAAAAAAAGTTTTTACATAACAGATTGTAAACTCGTTTTAATTTGTAAAATGCTTCGTAAAGAGATATAACGCATTTTTTACTAATTGAATTCTATAGACTATCGAACAGAGATAAAATCCTAAAAAAATTCGCTTTTCCCAATTAAATTTCAGCGTTTATTTTAAAATTTTATATAGAAACTAATTGTCCAACGAAAAGATGTCTTAATTTTTGACTAGATTATATTAATTATTCGTTTTTTTTTTAAATTTAGATTGGTTTATTCTATTGCAATATTCTTCATATGGATTATACGTATGAAGTTGTCGGAAATTTCTCGTGGAAATTTTTTGTTGCCTGTTTATTTCCTCTTGGTGCTTGGCTATTTAAATTACTCGATCATTTTTCCCTGTTTATTTCTTGTCTTTGTTCCACATCGATTATGTTGAGTTTCTACATATTATTTTTAATAATTCAACAGATTTATTTAATTCTTCGAAATCAAACATGGCACGAATACGTTCAGGATATTCGTTTGTACGAAACCGGTCGAAGTTGGCCAACAAAATTCAAGAATGTTTTCGGTAAAAATTGGCGTTGGATTATTTTCTCACCGTGGATTTCATCGATGCCATTCGGTGATGCAATGACATTCGATATGAATTCAAATACCGGAATAAAACGTCGTTTATAACCTCGTTTTTTTTCTTTGTTTTTTACTGTGATAATAAAGAACAAACAAACAGAAAGTGATTCTTTTTTAGATGTCTTTGCCCGGTTCACAGCGTGTCGCTGGCACGGATGGAAATGATTTTTCTCATCGAGAACGCGTTGCTGAACATTATAAAATCAGCGTTGAGACCAAACCACGATTTCGTCTTTGCATCTATTTACATTTCGGTGTTGCGCTGCTTGTTATTGCTCAATTGTTATCGGTTCATTTCGAGTTATTTCCGAATTTGAACATTCCGAAACCGGACCCGTGGGAATACGTTTGGTTGCTGACGTTGATTCCGTCGATTGCTGGTTTATTGTCAATGAAGAAAAATGATGTTTGGCTGATGAATATCTTCTTTCGTGGAACGGTTTTGTTGGGTTTAAGTACAATTATGACGGCGATTATTTATAATCTAAGTGATTTATTTACTCTTGCATCATTGACAAAGATATCCGTGATTATTTCGTATGTTTTCTTGATTGTTATGGTGCAAATTCATGCGATTAGTCTCTATATGGCAAATATTTTATTACATAGTTGGCAACAAAACAAATCAACGAAAAAGAACTAGAACTATTGCGCTTCTTTTTTCTTTTGTCTTTCATTTCGTCAGTTTTTCGAGATTTAAAAGAACATGATAAAGATAGCAACTTAATTGTTGCTGTTGTTGTTGAGTTGAAGATTTTGAAATCGTAACTTGTGTTTGATTGTATTCGATGGAGAGCATTTGAAATGATTGGAGTGTACGAGCAAGACACTGATTGAGAGTTGATGTTGGATAAGTAAGTGTTAAATTCGATGAATCAAGAAGGAAATGTTTTAATTGTTGACAATATGGACATGGACATAGGAGATTGGATTCGATGGTTGTGATGATATTTATTGGTGATTGAGGTTCGGGTTGAAATGTTTGAAGATAATTTAAACTGAATTGATAGAGAAGAAAGAAAGCCGGTGGAAAATCAGTGAGATGCCGATAGATTCGACAGATCATAGGAATTAAATAGGATTTGAGATAGATCAACGATGAATTGGATCGAACTCGTTTGATTAAATAATAAGCAAATTTTAATAGACAATCAGTTGAATAGGATTGATCGATGATGAGAAGAGAAAATATTGAACAAAGCGTGGAGAAAATAATTTGCCGAGGAATTAAACGTTTTCGAAGAATAAATCGAAGAAAAATGTTGATTAATAAACAACGATATGTTTGATTTTCAAGTTGAAGGAGAAATTCAACGATGTCATCGAGTTTTGTTGGAATCGATTGACTGAGACATTGACGATAGAAATCAAGGAATTCGTGAGAAAATTCAGATATATGTCGACATTTATTGATTAGTTCATTGATCGGTCGAATAAGTCGTTTGTTTTCAAAGAAATCTTCTTGAAAATCTTGTCTCATAAAAAGTAATTTCAATAATTCCATCATTTTGTCCATCGATTTCAATCGATTCATTAATTCAATTAATTTCTCAAACGATGAAATTTTCTTGCTTTCATCCGCCAGAAAACATTCCAATAAATTCACCGAATTCTCATCGAAACATTCTTTCGACAGCATAA
>Ga0209914_1002045_pt1 | contig 17828 bp, 13 predicted proteins | sample ThiBiot_500_plan_FD_183949 | JGI IMG/M metagenome (GOLD analysis project Ga0209914, IMG submission 183949) | Wastewater bioreactor microbial communities from Cape Town, South Africa - Thiocy_cont_500_plan (SPAdes) | ecosystem: Engineered > Bioreactor > Thiocyanate-remediating > Anaerobic-Aerobic...
TCTTCTAATATTCGTTCCAGAAAATTAGATCAAATGATATTTGAATAAACCTTTCGAAAATTGAGGAGCTTGAGATTAATATTAAGATATCACAAGAGAGAATATCTGTCTGTTAGTTCGAAAAATTCAGTAAAATAGGGATAATTTTTCAATGGTTCGTCCAAATGAGCTAAAAATTTGGATTTAGAGGTTTCAAATGATGCTGAACAAAATGAGAACATAAAGTTAAAAAAAATTTTTTTGACCAGTGCTTCGATATTTTGGTGGTGTCATGGACTGTCTCTTAAGTATCAGTGAAGTTAGAGTCTAGACGAATAGAATTAAATTTGAGAGAACAGAAAAAACAATCGGATACTTTATTATTTTTTAGTGTACAAGCTAAGCATTGTGCTCCTATATCTCCAATTGTATTTCCCGAAAGATCCAACAGAGTGACAGTCTATATTTTAACAGAAATCATTATATTTAAGTGAAAGAAATAGAAAAATATCATCACTGTGTCGTTGTATAATGCTTCACTCACAAATCTAACATCGTTATCACCGATACAACAATTTCTAAGCAGTATATTTTTTGTTGTCTGCAGAGAAATAAAAGCTTATGGCAAAAAAATCGTATAAAAATAATTTACCTTGCAGTTTCGTATTTGAATTGATGCACTTAAAGATGCCGCATAACTACCAGGATTTTGTTTTAGTTCCAATTTTTTAAGTGTCTGAACAAAACAATTCGGATATTAAAAATATATTGAAAAGTATTATGAAGATTGACTTTATTTTGTTTAAAAATCTCGTAAACATATTGTATGCCATCGTTGCTAATTTTATTGCAGGAAAGATCTAGAATGCTCATTGTCTATACATTATGTAAAATATAAATAAACTTCAAATAGTATTCAAAAATATCCTACGTTATTATTTCGTAATGCGTCAGCTAATTGTTGAGCTCCACTGTCTCCTATATGATTATCGGAAAGATGAAGTTTTGTTATTGTTTCATCGTTTATTAATGCTTCAGATAAAAATTTAATTTCATAATCACCGATATTTCTTGATCTAAGATTAATTTCAGATAGCATCTTTGTAGTGAAATTAAGATGGATTGGGAGAAACTTGAGAGAGTTTGATTTATTGTTTCGTATTTCAAATGATGTACTAATAATATCGCAATAACTACCAGGATTACTCTCGAGCGTCAATTTGATGAATGGCTATGTAAAACAAAAAAAGCATTTCACACAAATAAAGTGTTCACGCTTTACTTTGTTCTCCTTCAAGACATTGTAAAGATATTCTGCTCCATTGTTTCCTATCTGATTGTTAGAAAGATTCAGAGTAGTAATAGTGGCGGCGCCAAGGGGGGGGGGCTACAAGGGGCTGAGCCCCCCCAGAATTGGTTCGAGCCCCCCCAGAATTTTTTTAAAAGGTTTTGAAAATATATATGATTTATCAGCGATGTCGCTCTCTCTACTGTAAAGAAAATTTGAATTTCATTTAATTTCGTATTGGTCATCCATATATTTCGAATCAAAACATGTTTCTTTTCTGTTCTTGTGGTTTCACGATAATCTTTTATTTGAAAATGAATCCAGATAAACGTCGAACTATTGAATCCTTCTTTACATCTTCGAACAAAAAGTCGCGTAATGATGAAGAACAAGACGAATCGAATGTTCTTATTCCAATTTTATTCTCACCATCTGAAAGTGAAACATTGGATCCTGCTTCTTTGGCTCCTCCTTCGTTCTCTACTGCTGATCAAAATACAAATGATATTATTTCTAACACATCATCGTCTTTTCTTTGTACAACTGCTTCTTTCAACGAGAGTTTTGAAAGAAAATCGATACCAATCGGTATCAGCACATCGTGTCGTGTAACAAAACTTCCGGCTCGATTTGAGCAATTCATTATGAATTCGACGGTTGACCAACGTGAGATTATATCATCATCGAAGGATTATATGAATCGAATTTATTTTCCTTTAATTGATTGTATGCTCGTAGAATTGAACGATAGATTTTCAACAAAAACTCTGTCATTGTTAAAAAGCATTTCCACTGTTTATCCTGAAAGCACAAATTTCTTAAATGTTGATCATGTAGAAGAATTCAGTCGTCATACTAATATCGACTTTAATGCGCTGAAGAACAGATTTATTGTTATTAAACCCATGCTTCAAAGTAAAAACATTCATGATGTGATTGAGTTTTTAAATGAACTGATTCCAATATCCAATGCATTTTTTTACATTTTACAAATAAAGATCGTTGATTTTTTATATCTAAGTGTGTATTTTTATCGTAAGAACTAAGCAATATTTTTAACCGCATCACACAATCCGAAACATATTCACTATATTTATCAACATTTTGGAAAGTCGGGGGCTGAGCCCCCCCAGACTGAAATTCCTGGCGCCGCCTCTAATTATAACCTGTTTGAGTGTTATTGAGGAAATTTTCGAAAGTTAAGACAAATGAATAGAATGGAACGCCATTATCAATCCAATAGTAACAGAAGCAAAAGAATGCAGTGAAACATTCGAAATTACCTACGAATAGATAGCCGTGAAGGAGAGCTCGAAGATTGAATAGATGAATTTTTCGTCGAATCGAAGGAGGTCGGGACATAACGTCGGTTTCGGCTTTTTCGGTTACCATGGCAAGGGACATACAGATGTCTAAATTTAAAAAATCGGTAGATTTCGAGAATCGATTTAGTGAGAATTAGATATACCATTCAACATGCAGAATACAATAGCCATAAATGCAGAAAGAGCTAATGGTGTGCCAAACCAGAGATTGATCAAGACTGGCCAGACTTCAGACCAGGAACCTTAATATAAAAGTTCATAGAATATATTAAACTCACGAGGGGATCTATGACACTGTCCGCTTGGCTCATAGGTTAGATCAAACCTTGAGATGGTTCTCTCCGGATCACTGTTTTCGTTTTGGAAATATCTGACTATAACTCATTACTATGGTCATCCTCAGAAATGCGCGAATACAAATACAATTTGTACTCTGATATATTCGCGCAACTCTCAAGAAATTTAAGATATTTACCTCCAGGTAATAAATAGACGAATACTTTCTTCAAATTATCACTTAAGAGTCGACCGGTTTCAATAATTTGAACAATTGATGAAAAGTTATTGTTTAGCAAAATCATATCACTAACTTCTTTCGATACCTGTGTACCCGATTGCATGGCAATACCGATATTCGCACATTTCAATGATGGAATATCATTTGTTCCATCACCGATAACTGCTACTGTTTTACCACGTCGTTGAAATTCCATAACGATACGTAGTTTTTGTTCAGGTGTCGTACGTGCAAATATCAATTCTTCATTAAGTTCTCCTGAGATCATCGTAGTAGCACACATAGACCTAGTTTGACTTGACTTTTATGTAGAATTGAAAAAGAAAAATCATAGAAGTCTAACTAAAAATAAATATGTTATATAGTTTTACTCCACGATTTAGAATGTAATGTCATAACCTTTAACCATGATAAATCGTATCTCTCTTTCATTTTCTTCCTTCACAGTCTTGAATCATACGCACGTGCTTTTACTCTCTGATTCTCACATATATATATTGGCTGTTCTTCTTTCTCTTATGTTTTATAAACGCAACGAATTGATCGTGACAAATTTATATAGTGCCTGGCAAAACATATAAATAATCAAGAACTAAGTGTAAGAGCATACTAACAATGCAAGCTGCTCGATATTATGCTGCAAAAGATATACGTGTAGAAGAAACATCGACTCCTTTGGTGAATGAAAATCAAGTTAAGATAGAAGTAAAATATGCTGGAATTTGTGGATCAGATTTACATGAATATAATTACGGTCCAGTAATGATTCCTATGAAAAAACCTCATCCATTAACTGGACACTGTGGTGTGATAACAATGGGACATGAATTTTCAGGTGTGATCATTGAAGTAGGAGATAATGTTCATCATCATGTTGCCAAGCCTGGTGATCGCGTGGTAGTAGAGCCATTTATTAGAAATCCAGATAGTTTTTATACAAAATCAGGCGAATACAATTTGTCAGAACCATGGGCTGGTGTCGGTTTAAGTAGAAATGGTGCATTTGCAAAATATGTAGTTGTTGAAGACTATATGGTACATAAGATACCAGATAGTGTCACATTCGAACAAGGTGCACTAGTGGAACCAGCTGCTGTGGCTATACATGCCATCAAGACCAGTGGTTTACAACTAGGTATACGAGAATAAATAGACTTAGCCAATTTAACAATGCTATTCTTTATTTCTAGGCGAATCATGCGTCATCTTTGGTGCTGGTCCAATTGGTCTTCTATGTCTTCAAGCAGCAATTGCTGTCGGTGCAGCTTGTATCATCGTCGTGGAAATTGTCGAAAAACGTCTTGAAAAAGCACGAGAATTAGGAGCTACATTAGTTCTCAATGGTAAAGAAGAAAATATTGTGCAACAAATAAAAAATTACACGAATGGTCTCGGTGTACATGTATATTTTGATGCAGCTGGTATACAATCGACATTTACAACAGGTATTGCATCTTTGAGAAGCGGAGGTCGAGCGATATTACCTGCATTATTTGAAAAACCGTTAATGTTAGATGCTATGGATCTTGTCCTGCGCGAAATAAGTATCAAGGGTATTGTTTGTTATCGACATATATTTCCTGAAGTGATACAACTGATTGATAGCAAAAAGTTAGATGTTGAACGAATTATTACAAAGAAGATCAAATTGGATGATATTGTCAAAGATGGATTTGAAGCTTTATCACATGATCCATCGGAAATTAAAATTCTCGTTGGCATTGCTTCTAATTAAAATGTTTTCTCAACATCCTAGATTTTCTTAAAAACATGTATAAGAATTACTTTTTCATTTTCACATTTATTAACTTTCGATATAAAAAAAAAGTGTGTAATATTCTTAAAGATTCTACATGTTGAAAATCAAACACAGGATTGCAAGTAAAAGGATGATTGTTTTGTCACGTATGTAATATTAGATCGAATAGGAAACGTTGTGAGTAGTGTAGATGTAGTGAAGAGAATTTACACATTGTTCAGTGGAGCTGTTGTAGTATTGAATGATGGTATTATTTGAGCTACTTAATTTTAACTAGTTATATGCATTAATTGTGTTATTAGAATATTACGATTGTCAACAATGTTAATTTCTTTATGTGCAATTTTTTTTTCGTAATAAAAAGAAAATAAGAATATGTTGAATAGAATTAGTCTTTTATTTTGCAGATTATTGACATTTTGTTCAACGATGTTCATTAGAAGAGAACGTTTGTTGGTTTTTTCCAAGAAAATGAGTCATGATGAAATACTACTTCACTGGGTAAATTTATCGTATAAAAGCTCTCCGTCAAAGACTATTTATTTTCCATGTTACATTTTTTGCGTTCTGATCATCTAATATAAATAATTGGGTAAAAATATCAATTGCTTTCGGTACATTTAGTTTTTTTTTCATAACTGAATATATATCCAAACTCATTCGATAGATAGCATTGGTAACGTTTTGACCTAGTCTCTATGTGATAATATCTATTTTCTCCTGTAGATTGAATGCATCCTCTTCATATAATCATATCCGGTGGATCATCCGTAGGCAAGTCTACACTTATCAGAGCATGTTTAGAAAAATTTCAAAACGATGAAAGATGGCAATCTTATCATTTCGTTGAAATTCACGAAGTAGCACGAGATTTATTACATCAATTAAAAATAACTGGCAAAGATTTACAAGGTTATTTGAATGAGGAAAATTTTGAGGCTTTCTCCAATGTACAAAGACAACTTATTGACGAACAAATACTACGTTATGCCAGAAATGAAGACAAGAATTATTTGTCCGATCGATCAGGTTTTGATGCTTTAGCATATATTCATCATTATCTTCATGATCAAGAGCAAACAGATCGAATATTTGAAACAGACGAATTTCAAACAATGGTTCGTCAATGTAGACATAGTTTAATATTTATCATTCTACCACAGCAAGAATTACAAGTTGTTAACGATGATGTAAGAATTCATACTGATTATGGAGATCAAATGGGTTACACAACATCTTTACAATACTGTTATGGAAAAGCCGCTATACCTTATTTTATTATAAATGATTTGGATTTAACAGAACGACTGCAATTTATCGAACAACATATCAACGATTATATCCAAGCATAAGTGTCAGAAACAATGCCGGGATTGTTTGAAACTTTTGAAAAATTAAAACAAACCGAATTGACTCTAAAGTCACTGTAATTATAACGAAAAAAGAACTGAACAATATATTTTTATTGTCATTTTTAACTGCGAAAATCTCGAAACACTTGTAAATTGCATGTTCTCGTTTGCTTATATTTGCATATTAGTCATCTATTGATAAAAGCGAAAAAAAAACGGCGCATGACTCCTGAATATTTGCACAACATATCGCGTATATACCTATTTAAACCCTTTCTTTTTCTACAGAAATATCACTTTGCATATAAGAATGGCAACAACAGCTACTGATCAGGATACTGTAACGAAAATATCGTTGGTCTTATAAAGAATCTGTTGTAAAATGGTTGTCGAATAGAAAACCTTGCCAACTATCTTCGTCACAAATCCACTGAATGTTTATTTGGATGAAATGAAATGTACAACACACGCACACACAAGAATTAGGAGTTTCCAACTGCCCTGTTAAAAGAAATTTCTTCTCCTTTTATACCCATCGTTCGTGCACCTTCATTTCTCCTTGATCTTTCAAATCGATATTTGTCTACAATTTGATGCTTATCATCAATTATATACTCATTTTCAATTTAATGTATTTGTTTCTTTATTCTGGTGACCTTTAACCCTATTCTTTTTCGTTCTCTTACCGTCGTTATTTTCATCCTGTTCTTCCTATACATTGTATTCTCAAATCTACTCATTGTTGGCACAATGAACTTTCGTGTATTCTTCATTCAATCATTGTTCTTTACTCAAAATGAGTATATAAATAGCTTTGACAGAATGTAACGACTGAATAAGTGCCAAAATGTGTCCATCTGATGATGATGTATCATCTATGACTATCGTAGATTCATTGTTATCATCCAAGTTTGTAATGAAATCGACACATTGATCAATGTTGATGAAAGGTTCTACATATTCATAAACTGACTGTAGACGGGATAGTGAACGTTTCATTGTCACATCCACTACATCAAGTTGAGTATCGAACCATACGATTATACGTCGAATTTCAGCAGTTCTAGGAAATGTCGTCATGCAACTTTTTTCAACCATACTTTTATTTTATAAAAGAAATGAAAGCATACAACGTTTTAATGCGTTCTCTTGCTCTCGCTTTACAACTCTATTAAGAAAAGACAGGTTTGTATAATGCAATGACAGTTTTTTTATGACGCATTGTGCTAATGTACACACAAACAACATAGTGAAGTCAATCTCAATTCGCACATATATTAATAGTTCGTTGTAACTTTGATTATTGTAGTAGTGCCGTATAGTTCGAAAGTTTCGAATATGTAACACTTGCGAGAATACTTTCTATTCTCTGATGTTGAACATTGCGGAATCAGTTCCCACCGATTCCCATCAATTGCCATGGGAAGCGGAGCTGATTTCGTGTCCTTTCGATTCCGGAATGTTCAACATCGCGGAATAGGATGACTGCTCACACTCGCTGGCAATCACATACTATTTCAATAAAGAATCTCATTCAAGGGAGTAACAACCTTTATTGAAAGAATTGTGTTTTTAAAGAACAGACTGAATGAATCAAAAGACTGTTAATCGAGTATAATCAATCGTATTTCTATAATGAGATGTATAGTTCGTTATGCTTATGAAGTTTATATTTTGTAAAATTTTATGTTGAAATATCTACGTAAGTAAAGTTAGCACCAGATTCGAGTTTTTTGTGGAAGGATTCGCTTGTATATTTGTGCTGGGTCTCTTTTAGGTTGTGCTATATGCAGAATTGAATTCTGCATCGAACGGTGCTAGTTTCAGATGGGGTCACCGATAGAAAACATGAGGTTTGACCCAAAATACTGATTTTTTAAGATTTTTTGGGAAAGTTTTTCCCGTCGCGATTCGCTATATTACTTGTGCTGGCTCTAAAAATAGTTGTGCTGAATTCAGAATTAAATTCTGCATCTAATGATATCCTTTTCAAGGGTGGTTATCGAGCAAAAAAAATGGTCGAGTTTAGGATGGGAGACCGTAATGAAGCCATGATCCTAACAAACTGGTTTTTTTTTGCTCGATGACCACCCTTGAAAAGAGTACCACTGGATGCGGAATTTAATTCTGAATTCAGCACAACTATTTTTAGAGCCAGCACAAGTTATATAGCGAATCGCGACAGAAAAAACTTTCCCAAAAAATCTTAAAAAGTCAGTATTTTGGGTCAAACCTCATGTTTTCTATCGGTGACCCCATCTGAAACTAGCACCGTTCGATGCAGAATCAAATTCTGCATATAGCACAACCTAAAAGAGACCCAGCACAAATATACAAGCGAATCCTTCCACAAAAAACTCGAATCTGGTGCTAACTTTACTGACGTTCATTAAAAAGAGAAAGTCGAACTACATAGATTCCTGTTCTCAGAATTTTGTGGGACTATATATTTATATAACACTACCGTAGTACGAACGAAAAATCGACGAAAATATTTGTTTAAGAACTTGATGGAGGGTTGCCGATGATTGTATCGGAATGTTGACACTTGAAAATGTTTTTTTGTTTGATGTTGCTGATGATTGTATCGAAGTGTGATGAGGTCAAGAATGCTTCACAAAATTATACCCAACTGCATCAAATGTCGCATTTATTTTGGCCAAAATACTCTGAGGACATAAATATAAAGAAGGAATATATATATTCACGAATTTGAGAATTTTAATAACGTAAAGATTTAGTTGACTATCGAGTCTTAATGACCAAGGTGCAGCAAGTGTAGTAGCATTAGTATCATTTACACCTGTAATTCCAGCTATAGTAGTCGCAAGGTGGAAACAACTAAGACTTCGCGTCTGAAGTCCATCTGAATCAAAGAAGTCTTTTGAAGCCCCACGAAGTCACGATCCCTCAAGTTCTGCTCTATCGATTGATATAATTTGATGTTAATTTTGATCAAATTTCGGAGATCAAAAACTTCATACACAAAGAAATGCTAAAATTCGTAATTTTTGACGAATTGAGAATTAGGGTAAAAAGAGTCGGTGAGCAAAATTTTTTAATGGTTTATCCAAAAGTGATAAAAGTTTGGATTGCTGGATAAATTTTCACGCTCTGTAGCTCTAGCTAGTCTATTTTAAAAATTAAAAGTTTTCGGCGTCCTGTTTGGGTGGTGGCTTTATGGATGCTCGCTCTCTTAATATGATCTTTTACTAAACTTATATTCGATAAAAAAAATTTGGGACTCAAAGGGTTAAAATACGCTCAACTGTTAACACTTATTCTTAATATAAAAAACAAAAGAAACAAACATGAATTTTTTTCTTTTCGTGTGAGTCACATTGATATAATTATGATGAGAACGATAATAAATTGTAAGAAAAATGAAGATTTTTGAATTTGCAATATATATAAGAAAGTCTTTTTTCATTTTTACCGTTGATTTTTCTTTGCAGTATATGCTTAGTATCAAGATAAGAAAACGTAATATGATATGATAAAGACAAAACGAGAAAAAAAAATGACGTTTTTATTTTTATATGTAATATCTTCATTATAGATTGATTAGCTAACTTTAATGGCAGACGAATATTTATCCAATTTACCTGTCGAACTACTTCATCATATCTTTAATTACTGTGATTCGAAAACGATTTTCTTAAACATTGGATCTGTTTGCAAAAGACTTCGAACCGTTGTTTATCAATACAATCAAATCGAACTTGAATTTAGCTGGATAAGCGCATCGATTGTTAGACGAACTCTTCGTTATATTTCGAGGCATGCCGTGAAATCGTTGATTTTATCACTCAGATACCCAAGTGCAACCAAAAACGAACTACGTAGCTATATGTCTGATATTCTTCAATTTGATCAGCTTCGAAATTTATCCCTTCGTAACTTACGCGATGAATATTTGCAGTTGTTTTTGGAAAGCTTGAATTACACACAATTAACTACACTTGAAATCATTATCGAAGACAAACCGACTGTAAAAACACTTTCTCTTCTCGCATCAATGACGAAGAAATTCAATAATCTTCAGAAATTTAGTTTAACTAGTTTAAAACACAAAATCGAAGACATCGCATTGCTTGGTCAATGTAACATAACTCATCTGACCATAGACAAATGTCTTTACAGTGAATATCTTGCTGTTCTTTATCATGTCTCTTCTCTAAAAACGCTTCAATTGAACGATGTGATCATGAACGTAGATAATAGCTCACCTATTTCTCAACTGACATGTTTAATTATTCAAGATTGTTGTCTATCAACAGAACATTTGAAATTACTAATTTCAAAAACAAATGCACTTCGTCATCTCAAATTAACTTTCCGTACGCCGAAGAAGTTTGAATCGCTTGGCGATATTTATGATTGGGAAAATTTCTTTCGAACTGAATTAAATTTTCTCCATCGATTCGAATTCTTTATTTCTTATGAACTTCCATCAAATGATATGATTTATTTCGAATCATTTCTTATTCCATTTCAAGAACCATTTTGGCTTACTGAGAAACGTTGGTTTGTTGTTTGTGAATATAATGCCAGAAATAACTATCTCAGATACAACAACCCACCTCTCATATTTATTTATACGATGCCAAATATTTATGGTGCTTATCATGATGATATTGTGCGTGTGAGATATGGAATTCTATTCAAACGTGATAATTATTACATCACTGAATATTCACGAGGTCAACTTAAAAATACTACTGCATGCGATGTGAGTAGTCATACATAAGTTTGAAAAAGTATATAACTTTTTAAATTAGGCACTCGTTGAACTAGATTTTGGTGAAAATGCCATCTCGACCATTGGTGCAGAATATCTTGCTCATGCGCTACAAATGAATCGAGTATTAATTGGAAATTATTCTTCGGATCATTTCGATCAAATTTTCATTTGAAATGCAGACACTTGTAACATTGAATCTAGGCCGCAACAACATCAAAGCTACTGGTATAAAATATATCGTGGATGCAATTAAATATAACACGGTAATTCTCATTGTTGAATGATATTTAGAACAGTTAATATGGTAATTATAATTAACAGACTGTGACCACTCTAGACCTAACCTTGAATAAAATCGGTGATGCAGGAGCGCAATATGTATCGACTTTTGTGCAAAATAATCAAGTGATTTCAAAGATATTTTCGCATTCTTTTCATCTATTTATTATACACTATACATAATATAGACACTCACTAAATTATGTCTTTATGGGAATGAAATCGGAGTCATTGGTATTCAGTCTCTCGTACAAGCATTGTTAAACAACACAGTATATTGCATTTTTTCCTTAATGATTGAATTCACATCTGACCATTTTGATTCGATTACAGACACTGACAACGTTAGTTTTGAATAGAAATTCTTTTAACGAACAGAGCATTCGGTATATAGCGAATCTGTTAGAAATGAATAAGGTAATCTGTTCTTGTTTCGTCTCTCTCCTATGATTGATCTTACAGACTCTCCATACATTACACATAGCGAGAAACGAAATAAAAGATCAAGGATTGATTTTACTTTGCAAGGGTCTTCAAAAAAACATGGTGATCTACACTTCGTTTTTTCTTTGAATTTTATTTGTATAGATTTGTTGATCTTTGCTCAGACACTGAAAGAAATCGATCTCGAATACAATGAAATCGAAAACATTGGAGCAGACTCTCTAGCTCAAGTCCTTCAAAATAAAACGGTGATTTGTATTTCTTTTCACTGTAAAAAATAGCTTCTTTATTATGATTCAGGCACTCGAAACAATTAATCTTACAGGAAACAATATTGATGATAAGGGTGCACGATCTCTTGCTTTAGCATTGAAGAAAAACACCGTAATTTTCATTCACATCTTTTCTACTGACTAATAATTACATATTCATCATAGACTGTGTCAAAGTTTAACCTCAGAAACAATAAAATAGATACCTGTGGAACGAACGATTTACTCAATGCATTGAAAGAAAACAAAGTAGCTCTCCATGGCATTCTTTCTTTTGAATCTCTATTAACATTTTCGTTTATGAACAGATTTTTGTTGAATTGTGTTTAAATGGAAACAAGAGTCCTCAGTGTAACGTTGTTCTAACATATCTCAAAATGTTCAAAATTCCAGTAATTCATTCATTACATATTCTTTCATATTTTTTCCTCTGCATCACCTTATTTGTTCTCAGCCATTAACAAAAATCTCTGCAAGATATGTTTCCATTCGTGATGTGGGAGCTGAGCTCATTGCATGTGCTTTACAACAAAATAAAGTTTTTGATATTCTCTTGTTATTTGACAGTCAAATATTCTGTTCTACATTTAGACACTTAAAGAACTTGATCTAGGTTACAATTCGATTAGAGAAGTAGGAACACGTTACCTTGCTGAGGCTCTACAAAAAAATACGGTAACTTTTGCAATCCACTATTCCATTTTGAGATGTATTGTTTGAATTATTGATAGACATTAGAAGTACTTGATCTTACAGAAAATGATGTTGGCGTTGAAGGAGTTAACGTTCTGATGAGAGCTTTGCAGGATAATCAAGTTGTACCTTTCAATTTTAATTTGTCCTTCATTTAGTGTTTGTTCTAGTCATCAACACTTACTGCATTATTTCTTGGTCAAAGAGGTGGTGTGTACGACGTACCTCTAAAGGAACAGAATATGGCTCCTATACTGCGTACGAGCAAAGTAATTTATCTTACCACGTGTTCATTTTTTTTATTTCAATGTTTAGATACTTCCGAAACCGAGCCGGACAGAATTTTTTTGTCATTATCTTGATGCTCTAAAAATCGCTGCAATTATACGTACGAATGAGGTCAGATTTGTTTCAATGAATCCATTGTCTATTAAAGATATTCTATTCATATATGTAGAAAACAAATGAACTCGATCTCAGACGTAAGCATATTGGAACTGCTGGTGCTCGACACATTGCTGATGCTTTAAGCATGAATAAGGTTCGTTTCTCTCAACATTCTCGATTTGAATTTCTATAAATCATTTGTTTTTCACGAATAGACGCTCAAAATATTGCGTATAGATGTTGATCAATTTGATGATGCAACTGGATGTCAATACTTTATTGAGCAATTAAAGAATCCTATGGTTAACATTCAGTTGATCAAATATCATATTTATTTATTCTGTTTTACATCTATAGATCTATACGGAATTGTATTTAAGTAGAAAGGAAGCTGAAGATTCTTTGTGTATAGATATTGTCAAAGAAATACGAGCGGATCCGGTAGATAGCCATTCTGAGAAATCTCTTTTCCTTCACATTTTTTCTTGTATAAATAGACACTCACGACGATAATGTTCAAAGACAAATCAATCTCCACAGAAGCTTTCATCTATCTAACTCATGCTATAACGCATCATTCAGTAGTTTGCAGAAGTTATCCTATTACATATCTATATATATATCTAGATGTCCACTGCAGTCACTCTAATTAACAATCGATGGGAACCAGAATCTATAATCTATTTAACAAATATGATAAAATATAAAACGGTTTGTAGAGCGTTTCTTACTATCGAGTTATATACATATATTGCTACCTATTTGTAGATGCTAACAACATTGTGTCTAGAAAAGAATCCATTTGATGAAGATGATATGATACATCTTGTGTCTGCATTGGAGAATCATATTACACTAAAAACATTGATCCTTTCTCGAAATGAAATCGGACCATTTAATACGAAACATCTTGCTAATGTCATACAGAATAATACAGTATTTTAATTGATTCACCTTTCGTACTGATCTTTCACTTATTTGATTTCCTACAAATAGATATTAACGACATTGGAAGTGAAAAATAATAGAATTGGAGTTGAAGGAACGAAATATCTTGCCAATGCGCTGCAAACTAATCGAGTAACTGTCTTTTCTTCTCAATTTTCATATGTCTATTCTGTATTTCATACTTAGACATTAGTAGAAATTGATTTAACAAATAATCAAATCGGAGATGATGGAACTCAATATATTGCTGATGCGTTATTAATCAATAATGTTGTTCTTATTTTTAATTTATTTCTTTTCAAATCTTTCTCTTTAGACACTTGCGAAGTTGATTTTAGAGACTAATAAAATCGGTGTGCTTGGATCAACTTATATTGCCAATGCGTTGCAGAAGAATACAGTGAATTGACATTTCTTTTTTTTTATCTTTCTTTCCTATTCATCTTGTTCCCCATCATTAGACATTAACTAACTTACATCTTGCCAGAAACAAAATAGGAGCTGAAGGCACCAAATATCTTGCACATGCACTATCAACAAACCAAGTGAGCGTTATTTATATTAGAATCGAATCAATCATGTTTTATTTCGAAATGTCTAGACACTTCAAAAATTGACTCTGTTTTGCAATCAGATTCGAGACGATGGTGCCCAATATCTGACTGAGTTGCTGCAAACTAACAATGTCATTTGATTGAATCTGATGTATTTTTTATTTAATAATGTACGTTTCATGTATAGACACTTACTGAACTTGATATTGGGTTCAATGGTATTAACAATGAAACACGGGAATTTATCAATGATATCCTACGAAACAGAACGGTGATACTCGTTTCTTTTTCATCCATTTAATATCTTGAATTTTGTTTTATGTATAGATGTTGGCGGATTAACGTATTTTGAAACATATCGTCTTCTTTTTTTTTAATTATGTAATTCAGACAAATAAATTGTGAAAATTATCAAACGATACTCATGAATACAAAATTTATGCTTTTTCAATTAGAACATGTTTATTTATTCATTTTTAAAATTTTATTTAAAAAATATTTACTGGAGAAGATTGAACTGGATAAATAAAGAATATCCAAGTTATAATTTATGAAGAAGTTTTTTTTCTGATTAGGGAAAAAGAAAAGCGAACACATTGTTCCCTTTTCTGAAAGAAAGGGTTATATGCGAAAAATTCGCTCTAAAAATGCATAAAGTTTGTCTGTCCGTCGTCCCAAACCAATCAGATTTCAGCTTGATTAAGCTAGACAATGGTTGAGCATTGGAAGTTGGAACAAAGTTAAACCCGAGGTAATCGAGTATGGAGAATCCGAATCTGATGTCAGAATTTCAAAATTTTGATGTTGGTATTCTCCAGCTGGAGTGATACTGTTAGAGATTCTTATTCGAGAGAATGAGAAGAAGAGATATTCGGGTGGTTAAATCTCCCTTTATTTGACCAAAAATCGAGTGTATATGTCGTGCCTAAGTTACACTTTGTGTCAAAGTTATAACTTCGGCAATATTTTTGCCCAAGTTATAACTTCGACACACAGCATCGGCGAAGTTTAACTTCGACAATTATATTGTGCCGAAGTTACTGCAAATGTTGTATTCAACTATAAACATTAAGAACCAACATCATTTTTAATACATTAGTAATAAAATCATCTTTTGATTTCGCATTTTTATTAATTGTTGTTGGCATCGATGTTTCAGTAGAAGTTGTAGTAGATGAAGTAGTAGTTTTCTATAACAGTTCGTTCGATATCTTTCACGAAAGATGTTCATTTTCTTACCTTTGCAGATGTTGAGATTGATGAGGAAGCCATATGATGAAAGTACAGTTACAGAAGTCACTGATTTTTTTAAAGAGAATGCGTTCAAACACTAGTGCGACGTCTATTTATACTTGATGTAGAGATAGTGTTCAAAACGTAATCTAATTATCTCGTAATTGATTGACTTATGTGTTCCCTTTTTCATAAATATCAAACTTGAAAGTTGAATTCAATTTTACAACTTGAAATTTCAACTTTACAACTTTATTTTCTTCAGTTGAAATTTTAACTTTCAATTTTAACTTCAATTGAATTTTCAACTTTCAATTTTAACTTCAATTGAATTTTCAACTTTCAATTGAAGAGGGTGAGGGCGTCTCTTTGTGAACGGAGAAAATTAAAAATTGAAATTTCAATTGAAGCTAAAGTTGAAACTTGAAAATTCAACTGAAGCTAACATTGAAATTTCAAGTTGTAAAGCTGAATTCAACTTTCAAATCGGACACTACTGCCCTTTTTATAAATTAAGATTATAGGGTATAAATCTACTTCAATCAAATATGTTTAATTGATAAAAAAAACAAAAACCAAATGTGTTTTCGTTATCGATAGTTGCATGTAAAGTTGAATATAATATTTGCAATAACTTCGGCACAATATGATTGTCGAAGTTAAACTTCGCCGATGCTGTGTGTCGAAGTTATAACTTGGGCAAAAATATTGCCGAAGTTATAACTTTGACACAAAGTGTAACTTAGGCACGACATATATATACTAGAGTCCTGCACGGGTACACTTTTTTCCACCCGAAACCGAACCGAGTTTTTCTCTCGAACCCGGACCCGAACTGGACCCGAGTCAGTTCAAATCATTTGTTTTTCAAAATATATTTAAATTTCTAAATCTTTATGGCACAAGCTTCGGTAAATAGTCGTTTTACATCAGCTGATACACGATTTTCTTTGTTCATCATTGAAACAATATCTTGACTTGCACCTGAACTTGGAACACCACCACCAAGACATGCTTCAGCATGTAACTTATGAGTACTAGAACCAGTTTTAGTTGAATCATAAGCAAAGACTGAAAAACATTTAACACATTGAACAAAAGGTAAAACAATATCTTGATCATCTTTAATTCTAACAAATGTTTTCCACCAATGAGCTGTTGCAGTGTTTGGTTTTGGACATGTTCTAAAAATTCCTTTGTCTAATTTTACTTTGATTTCTTCTTTAGCTTTTTTACAATTACTCATTTAAAAAGCTATGGCCAAGAAAAAAAACTAACAGGAACAGTTTTCTTGTTTAAAATATCATTTATCCCGTAGATAAGTTCGACTTTCCTCTTCGCGAAATATCTTCTTTGAAATTCAATCATTGAATCATTGTCAGATTTATATTGTTTTTTCTTTATACCAATAATAATAGTAAACTTTTAAAAATTGACGATTTTATGATGTCGCTAGTTCTCGGGTCGGTTCGGGTGCCGGGTACCCGTCCGGTTTGCAGCTCTCTAATATATACGCAAGAAAAAACGAGGGAGAGGAACAGACAACAAAGAGAAGAGAGAGTGATATCACCGAACAAGGGTGATCGAGGGATGATATCATACGAGATATCATCACCTCGATTCACCCTGTAACAGTATGCTATTCTAATTTTGTTGCTCCATAGAAATATTATCAAGATCTACGTTGATCTTTTTCAGAAAAACGGAAAAATTCAAAAATTCAAAATTTTGATTTTTCATGAAATTTGATAGTTTTTCGCGATTTTAAAGTATATAGCAAAAGAAAGTCAAACTGTTAACAATTGTAAGCAGAGTAACTAAGTGCCTTTTAAGGTGCACCAAGAGCAAAATGGGACTTATTTTTTTTTCTTCAATATTCTTACATGGTTAGATAGAGCTCAAAAAGTTGCTTAGGGTTGTATATGTGAAAAAGTTTCTAGGCCCTTTTTTAAAGTGAAAATAGGCCGAAAACATTATAAACAAAAATTGTCATTTTTGACCCAAAACGAGAAGTATGATTTTAGGTAATTAAACTATTCCATTTCTTTTTCAAA
>Ga0209914_1002055_pt1 | contig 17722 bp, 12 predicted proteins | sample ThiBiot_500_plan_FD_183949 | JGI IMG/M metagenome (GOLD analysis project Ga0209914, IMG submission 183949) | Wastewater bioreactor microbial communities from Cape Town, South Africa - Thiocy_cont_500_plan (SPAdes) | ecosystem: Engineered > Bioreactor > Thiocyanate-remediating > Anaerobic-Aerobic...
GATCTACTAATGGATCATATTTTTCCATTGGTTTCATTCGCAATATATCTTCAAAAGCTCGATACTCTGCACTAAGTATTGGTCGAACTTCATCGGATAATATCGAATGTTTTAATGACAATGTTGAGTGTAATAAACGAATAAAAATATATTCATGATTAGTTGATCCATACCATAATGGAATAATAATAGATAGAATTAAAATAAAGACGATTACTTTTTTTAGAAATTCAAAGATAGAGTTTAGAAAAGACATATTATTTATTTTATCTAAAAAAGAAATATAATATATCATCATGTTTTATTCTTATCATTACTGACATCATCCAGAACAAAGCACGTGTTCTGTTTCTTGTTCTACCATGTATGAATGAAAAACGAAGGTCTCCTTATATTTGTAAGCGTATGTGCCCAAAGGAAACATCCAATTTAACATTATGAAAATCTACCACGATTCACCAGCCAATGGAACGCATTTCGATCGAAACAAAACATTGCACAAGATCAAACCACGTAAAAATCTGTACAGCATGTGTGAAATTCAATCCTCGTCGTCGAAAACTCCCAGGTGCACTACAACCACCGAATGGAGTATCGCAGTTGATATCAATGGACTTTCATGGACCATTAACCAGGGATGCCAGATCTCCTGAATTAGCCAGGAGTCTCCTGGTTTTGAGATTTTTCTCCTAATTATTTATTAAACGTCACTTTTATCAACAATATGATGTAATATTATCAGAGTTAATAAGAAAGTATACTTATTTTCATTTGTCTTCTCTGATTGCATATATAGTATTTCAACTAAAATCACAGAACTTATTTTTCAAGCTTTGATTAGACATGGAAATCTTAGTTTTTTTTCTATTCAATGTCTTCTTCGTCATAAGATGAAATTATCGAAATCTCAAGTTCACCATCATCGTTAGATAATGATTCATCGGGATCATCTCAGACAACTCCTGGATAAAACGTACCATCGATTTCGTCTCAATCTTCTTTAAATTCAGTATTAGAAAAACGAAACGATCATTATTTAGATTTAGCAAACGTTATGAGTCAAAGTTTAAGAAAGAATGGCTGTTGAATCCTCGTTTTTCGGTATTTCTACGAGAATGTAAAAGTGATCCTACAAAAGCATTGTGTTGCATCTGTAATGTTTTATTTTCTATTATACAACGGAAAAATATCGATATTTGATCTTTTAACGAACTGATAAATATTTCCTGAACATCAGAAAAAAACTCCTGATTTCTGTCCTGTCTTTGAAAAAAAAATATCCTGATAAAATCCTGGTTATCAATTAAAAATCCCTGATTTCCGAAATTTCGATCTGGCAACCCTGATCTCACCTTAAGAAGAAAAAGAATTTATCCATATCTCTTTAATATTTTTTGATTTCTCCTTATATGTATGTTTGTTCAAAATCAATGCAGATTTGATGTAGGAAAGAATTTCTGCTTGACATTATGTGGTTTAAGCATTTCTGCTGAAAGTGGAACAGTTTCGCTCTTTAATAGGGAAATAGTCCAGCCCTGGCGGTTTTAGGATTTTTTAGACCCCCTCAGTATTTTTCAAATATCTCAACGAAGAAAATATTTTGGGAGTCAGAGAGGTTATATTCCTGAACGACAGAACGTGCTTTATTGAATGATATACAAAAAATAGAAAAAAATTTCACTGTAAATTTGTCCTGCGTGCATCTAAGGTTATATCACTTATAAACAGAGCATCGTAAAGCTTGGAACATGATACGTGATCTATCGACAGTGCACTTTTGATTTGAGGAGGAATTTTCTTTACTTTTCTCAATTAAAAACCCTCCTCATAGATGGATGACCGCTAGCTGGTTTTGCCCATATCCACTTCACGTTATCGTTATCACATAGGCTAAACATTTCTTTTCAACGTACGATATGTCGATATCCGCAGCATAATTTACGTTGGAAGATAGTTTCATTATGTTGGAAGATAGTTTCATTACGTTGTGAAACATGTTGATAAGAAGCGCAAAGTTATCTTTCAAAGATGCAATCTGTTGTCGAGCAACTTATATAAATGCAAACGCAGTGAACACATATCTCATTCACATTCACGTCTTCTACTGATGATGGCAAACAAATATGAAGTCAGAGAGGTTGCTCGAGATAGAACTCAGCAGGATGGCGATTCCAAAAATGAAATGAACATCCTGTTACTTGGAGAAACCGGCGTTGGCAAGTCTACATTTATTAATGCATTCATTAACTATCTGGCTCACGACACATTGGATGACGCAACGAAAGATATTGCGTGTCTCATTCCGTCGTATTTTACAGTTACTGATCCGCAAACGTTTGAAGAAAAGAAAGTATCGCTTGGAGAATTCGACCCAAACGAGGACCATAGCACGACCAAGTCGGCAACTCAATTCTGTAAATGTTACGTATTCAAAATAGGAGATACGGTCATCAAGCTCATTGATACTCCAGGCATCGGAGATACGCGCGGCGTGGAGTCGGATGGTAGTAATATGCGTGTTACTCAAGCCAAACAATGCGCGCGTAGGAATCGTGTTCAAATACTGCATTCTTCAGTTGCTGTCGCACTTGGACAAATCAGCCAGCCGCAACATCATCTTTCTGTTCACTAACGCAAGAAGCACCTTTTTCGCTCCCGGCGATTCGGCACCGGCATTGCGAGAAATACTAAAAGCAGTTCGGGAACAGCCACCCTATGTAGGCATAAAATTTAATAGAGAAAACACTTTTTGTTTTGATAACGAATCATTTCGTTTTTTGGTTGCTGTATCAAAACAAAACAGTATCACATTTAGTGAGCAAATGAAACGAGAGTTTGAGACCAGTTGGCGGAATTCCGTGGCTGAATGCGGTCGACTGATGGAGTATATCGCCCAATTACAGCCCCACATTGTTCAAGATACAGTCTCCGTTAACAACGCCAGAAACTCAATACTGCTATTAACTCAACCACTTGGTGATATATCTAAAAACGTGGCGGATAACGTGGAGGCATGCAAGGCTCAAGAGCGCAAAGTTTTCGAATGGCAGGGAGACATCAAGAATTTGGAGAAGGAGTTATACATGCCATCAGTTGATATAATTTCGACGCCTCTAAACAAGCCAATTACGGTCTGTGGCGATCCGGGATGCTGCGAAAAGAAAAATGTGAATGGCAGTGTTAAAACGCATTATAAGACCGTATGTCACAGACCCTGTTACTTGCACTGCTCAGATGGTAATGTCATTGGCAATACGGGATTATTGGAATGTCAGGCTTTTAACAAGTACCAGTATGTTGGAGAAGCCAGATGGTACAAGCCTGGTATGACAACATGGTACCCAGATTATGCTTTGACGCCAAATGAAAAGGGAGAAGTTTGGGGACAGCCTGCTACTCGCGTAAAATCAGACATTTGCTTTGTATGCAAACATAGCTATCAAGTGCACTTGCATATCAACTACGAAACGCGAATACAAAATACACAAATACGAGATGACACAAAATACCAGCGTATCACAAATGCACAGGACGCGGCAGCGGCTCAACAGAAAACGATTGCGAGTCTGAAAGCCCGAATAGATCAACTGCATTATGAGCAAAATGAAATAACGAAGTACACAGCAAAGTTTGCGTGCTTTTTGCGCACTAATGCGCTCACGCCATTTAATGACGCGTTCGAAGATTACTTGAAGTACCTTATCAACAACGAAGAAGGAATACCTGTCGGCGATGATAGTGGAACGGCGTTGGACAACTTGAAAAAAATGCTGAGCGATTACAAACACCAGAAAACCATACTGGAAAGTGCAATGAAAAGTGACGTTTCATCAACCGAGGACATGTCGTCCAAGAGTGTTGAACAATGGATTAGCCACCTGTGCAACATGAAGATTTACGGATCGGCGATTAAAAAGCATTTGGATATGCAAAAGAAGTTGCAGGAACTCGCGCATAAACACCACAAAGAGGTGCGATGTCACGTGAAGAGTGCAAAGACGTCGCTGTGGAAGCAATTCACGAATTATTTTTCCTAACTTTTGTAAAATGCGACATCTCTCGTATTGACAAATTTTTGTTGCTCATATCTCGGTAACCATTCAATATAAGGAGCTCAAATCTTTTAAATAAATCTAATCAACATTTTTCTTCGTTTTCAAACTAACGCGACATCTTCACATGGTCTCGTTTTCATACAGTGGTCGGGGAAGGTCAGAGTGAGTTTAAATAGAATTTTATTTATTTTTATTTATAGACCCTTACCGTTTCCAGTGTAGGGTGAGAAACAAAATACAAAAAAGAAAAAGAAAAAGAAAAAGAAAAGAAAAAAAGAGTCTATTGTCTTTTCTTTCGACGAGTATCCCGTTGATCTCTACTAGAATTGAGCTGCGAGTTCCATCAGTCTACTATCCTCCGTTTGCCACGGTTTAGATAATAGTCATCATACTACTCACTACACTATTTTAGTAGGTGTAAAACCTTCATTTTCTTCCTATAATTTTGTTTTGTTTGCACCATTGCTTTGCACCCGCACAAGATTTTACGTGATTTGTAATTCCTTGTGGTTTGAAATTAGATTTACAGCCTGGACATTCATAAAGATTATTGTGTTTGGTTAGTATGTCTGTCACTTTATGCTGTATCGAGTTGTTGAATGCAGCTAGACCTATGTTCCTTCTCTGAACTGCTTCTTTCTTATATTTATAGATAACATCTTTAATGTTTGAGAATACTGGCCTTGCATAAGAATTTTGATTGATTATTACACGCCATTCTTTCCGGTCGTGTACTAATCTACGCCAGTTATAAATGTGTAGATCATTTATATCTTTGAGGATTTTATCCTCCCACCTTTTATAACGACCTAAATTGTTAGGTCTTTTTTCATTTGAAAAATATAAAAACATCGCTTTTTTGATTAAGGATGGCGAACCATCAGGATTGACTGTCCGATTAGCATGGCCAAACCATCTTAACCTGTTTCTGCGAATTATGTTTCCAATAGGTGGTTGTCCTGTAATATTTAATAGTATTTCATTGGACATTTTATCAGCTATGTTAACTCCTATGATCGTCCGTAAACATTTATTGTAGAAAGTATTGATTCGTTGTTCCTGTTTCACTGTGAGACACCATGTTTCACTACCGTAGAGTAAAACTGGTAACACGCACGCTCTGAAAATTCGAAGCCGTGCTGTGATAGAAACTGATTTTCTATGCCATATAGTATGGCGTAGCATGTTAAAAGCATTTGCTGCTTTGGTTAGACGTATGGAAATCTCTGTATCATGTTGCTGATCTTTCGTGATGGTGCAACCTAAATATGTGAAAGTTTCAGCTACTTCAATCTTTTGATTTCTGATATTGATATTTATATCATTATCATAGTTGACGTCTTGTCCTAATAAAACCTTTCTGTGTTGATTTTCTTTGAGTTGTTTTAACGACATAATACAGGTCTTTTTAGTGTTCATAGTCAACCCGTACTGTTGCGTAACTCTTTCAAAACAACCAATGAATTTTTCTAGATCACTTATGCATTCGCAAGTAATGACTAGATCATCTGCATATAATAATGCTAAGATATGAAATTCATCATATGCTTCGTTCTTTCCATGAAAGAAGTCATTACTGCCGTAACAGAATTTGACTCCTGATACAGCAGCTTCATTTATGACTTGTTTCATGATAAAGTCGAATAGAATATTGAATAATAATGGAGAAGGGATGCCTCCTTGCATTACACCAGTATTCATCTCGAAGCTGTCCGACAATGCTCCGTTTATTTTCACTTTTGCTATAGAGTTTTTGTATAGCAATTTCAGTAGATTAACTAGTTTAGGTGTTACGCCATAGTTGAGGCATACTTTCCAAAGAAGTTCACGATTGATTGAGTCATAAGCCTTGGTAATATCTATGAAACACATAAATAATGGCTTGTTGAATTCTCTTCTTTTTTCCATTGTCATTTTAAGAGTGAATATCTGGTCCATAGTTGACCGGTTAGGTCTGAAGCCAGACTGAATCTCCGAAAGTTGACAATTGATGAGATCTTGAATTCGATTCAATATGATACGTGAAAACATCTTACTAGTTATGTTTAGTAAAGCGATACCTCTGTAATTATCGCATATCTTCCTATCCCCCTTATTTTTGTATAGTTTGATTAGAGTAGTCATGTTCCATTCTGTCACTGCTTGCTCGTTTTCCCAAACATCAGTGAAGAATTTGAAAAGCCATTGTATTACCGGTTCACCACCAGCCTTTAGTATATCGGCGGTGATTTCATCGCTACCGGGAGCTTTTCTCGATTTCATTTGGTTTAATGCTTTCCTCACCTCGTCAACTGAGATAGGTGCATTCTGTTTGTATACTTCAGTTGCTGACAGAGTCGGCACTTGAATTTCATCGATTAACTGATGATCAATCGATGTATTTACATTGAGGGTTTCATGAAAGAATTCCCGCCAACGATTCATGGTATCTTTAGGGTTGATCAGTACTTTGCCACTTTTATCTTGTACTGGTATATTGGTGTCTCTTTTACCTCCACCTTTGAGACGTCTTATGATCGAAAAAGCCGTTACAGGATCGTTGTTTTTTATGGAGTGTTCAATATCCTCGCATATTTCGTCCCAATATTGTATCTGGCGATGTTCAATCAAAGATTTGACTGTTTTATTTATGCGTTTATATTTTTTATGATATTTAGATTCCAATCTAGACCCGCGATTGTTTTGCCATTCGACAAAAGCTTTTGACTTTTCATCAATAACTTTTAGAATGTCATCGGTCAACCATTCCTTTCGTTTTCGATTGGAATCTTTTTCAAAAGAGAAATGTTGTTTGGCTGTTTGTTTTATTTGTGATACAAATAGTTCATATTTCTTATCAAGATTATCTGTAGAATCATCATTAGTATTGAAAATGTCCTGAAGATCTTTACTAAATACTGATAGTAGTTTGTCGTCTTTTAGTTTAGAACTATCAATATTAAATGTCTTCTGATTGACATTTTGTCTCCTACGTTTTAGATGAATCTTGATCTTGACACGCATCAAGTGATGGTCAGTTCCTATAGCACCTGCTGCCCCTCTAAGCATACGAACATCTTCGACACTAGATCGAAATTTTTTATTTACTAGTGTATAATCGATCAGGTGCCATCTTTTTGTTCGTGGATGCATCCATGATGTTTGATGCACTGGTTTATGCTCAAAGAACGTGTTCGAAATTATGAGATTATTTATTTCACAGAAGTCGGTGAGTTTGATTCCATTTTCATTTTCAAAATCGACTGTAAATGGACCAATACCGCTTCTTGTTTCGTGTTTTTGTCGTTGGTTAGATTGATCAAGACCCACTCGAGCATTTAAATCACCCATTATGATGATCATGTCTTTTGCGAATACATTATTCAATGTATCCTGAAGGTCGTTATAAAATTGATCACATTCAACGCCCATTTGTTTAGTTACTGGATTGATAGGTGAGTAAACTGCAATTACAGTAATATGAATCGGGGCGCAAAACAAACGAATTTTAACAATTCGCTCGCTTATTGGTACCCATTCACTCCCTGAATCCTTCCAAACTTTAGTGGCAACCTGATCCAGGCAGATTGCCACTCCATGGGCTTTTCGTGTTTTCGTTTCTTTTGCTGCACCTGAGTATATAATCGTGTAGTCGCTTACTGCTTTGATGCCGGAATCAAACATACACGTTTCACTCAGTGCCGCTATTTGGATTCGATATTTTTTTAGTTGTTTGATTATAATTTCTTTTTTTGAATGTTTTACACATGATCTAACATTCCACCCACCGAAGAAAACATGTTTTTGTGCATTTGCACATCGATAATGTTTCTTTTCGTTAGCAATGAAGTTTTATGTCCAGCTAGAGGTTGCTAGCCTCATGACCAGACGAGTGGCTACCAGTAGCCCAGGGTCGCCTCCCACAACCATCCAGAAGATGGTCATCGGTCCCTGTGAAAGTTAAAAACCTTCCTGGCAGGCTGAAATAGAATTTACTCCAAATCCGAAGATTTTCGAGAAATCCGAAGTAGCTACCACGATACGTATTTCGACTCAGCAATAGGGATGTCACTTTAACTCTGAAAAACTTTAATGAAGTTTAAAGTTAAAGTAAGACACTTTCAAACTTTAACTTGAAAAATGAGGGTGAGATCAGCTGCCGTAATCCAGATTTCACTCCTGCATGGAGATGATCAAACGGTAAATAGGCTTTAAGAGTCAATGTCTGAGAAAACCTGATGAAATTGGATACCGGCGATGGTGACACCTCTCCGATTTTGCTGATTTTTTTATATGTTGTGGGGACCTATGAGGATAGTATACCATCAAATTTTCAGATCAATCGAACCACTTCTTCATACCGAAATATCGTCCACAAGACCCAATTTTACAAAACCGGTTTTTTTCGTTTTTCCGCGATTTCTCGGAAATTTCCCGGGATATAAGGATTTTTTTGGCATGAACCAAGTTAGAGTAGGCTGTCAGATTATATGAACCGAAAAAAAAAATTATGAAGACCCATTATGGCTGTAAAATGACCATTTTAGGGTCTACGGTCAACACCATCCCATTTTTCGCGCCGACCAGCAATAGCCCTAATATTTTTACTGGTGATAGAGGACCCCAAGACCTATCACCTAGGATGCATAAAAGTTTTTGCTCTTCGGAAAAGTCTGGCACTTTACACAAAATCAGTGTCTGACACTCATATGCACCATATAATCAACTCACGTAATTTCTTCAAGTAAAATCAGAACAAATATCATAATTAACTCATATCAATCCATAAAAGTTAATTAAAATGTTGTTATGTCTAGTATTTGTGTCCCTCATAAGTTTGTTATATACCGCTGATTCACATAAAAATGAAAATTTCACTAATTTTCGACTTCTCTTTTTGTAATAGAAGTAGTGCAATAGTGTTTTACTTCTCAAGTTAATACGAATATAGTGCATCCAGCTTTTTGTCCTACTGCAAACTGAACGTTTTTATATCCTTTGAATGATTCCATTTCTAAGTATTTCTTGTAATACTCAACTAATAATCGATGAGTTGTCTTGACTTTGTTTTCCTGATGAAAGGATGATTGCTATGAGATACATGGACGCCAATGAATTGTGAAAGAATACCGAGGGTAAGGACAAATAAGTTCATTTTCATTGCAAATAGCTTTCACTCCGAAACGAATCATGATAAGCCATCTTTCTGTATATGTAAAAAGATTAACACCTATGTTCAAACTGTGCTGATGAATGTTTTGGTTCAAGCTCGGCCAAGTCACGAGATCTTCACAAAATTTCCCTTTCTTGTTTGAACATTTATTAGACTTTCCATCGTTATTGAAAACACACTCGAGAAATTTGCTGGGAGGTGACATTTTACAAGTGTCAATAATCAAATACCGGGATAGGATTGTTTGTAAGGTTCCACTGCATAACAAGATTGTGACGAGAAGTACAGTAAAAAATTTACTTAGCCGACAGATATTGAAAATTAGTCAGAACGAATGATTTGTCAATGAAATACGTTTTAGTTTATAAAATAGCAACAAAATTATTTTATCAAACAGCTATCTGTACTTTTATAGAATGACGAAAAAAAAGCATATCATTATATATTTTACATGAGATATATCGTTAAGCTTGAGAAGCATGAATAACAGAAGAAAGACATCTGGATCACATGTATATATGTAATACGCACACATATGTAATTGAATGAGCGAATCTAGGGATAAAACTCATACGAGTACTAAAAAATCGATTATGTAATCACATTTCTATCGACGTAATGATCGAAGGAGAAAACAATACACGATAAAAAATAAAAAAGAAATGTGACCAAAGTAAAAAATAATTTCTGTAGATTTACTCCATCAAAAGAAGAATATTTTACCAAACAATTTGGATACATAGATATTGTTCGTTGTCAAATTGTAGTAATAAAAAAACGCCCATTCTCAAATAGGCTGATTATTCGTACATAAAAACTATTTTTCTAGTTCTACTTAAAAAAATGAGTCGAAAATCAGCGAAGTTTTCGTTTTACGTCAAGGAGCGATACATGTTGCAGTCATGACGGACACAAATACTAGACATAACAACATTTTAATTAACTTTTATGGATTGATATGAGTTAATTATGATATTTGTTCTGATTTTACTTGAAGAAATTACGTGAGTTGATTATATGGTGCATATAAGCGTCAGACACTGATTCTGTGTAAAGTGCTAGACTTTTTCGAAGAGCAGAAACTTTTATGCATCCTAGGTGATAGGTCTTGGGGTCCTCTATCACCAATAAAAATATTAGGACTATTGCTTATCGGCGCGAAAAATGGGATGGTGTTGACCGTAGACCCTAAAATGGTCATTTTACGACCATAATGGGTCTTCATAATTTTTTTTTCGGTTCATATAATCTGACAGCCTACTCTAACTTGGTTCATGCCAAAAAAATCCTTATATCCCGGGAAATTTCCGAGGAATCACGGAAAAACCAAAAAAATCGATTTTGTAAAATTGGGTGTTGTGGACAAAATTTCGGTATGAAGGAGTGGTCCGATTGATCTGAAAATTTTATGGTATACTATTCTCATAGGTCCCCACAACATATAAAAAAATCAGCAAAATCGGAGAGGTGTCACCATCGCCGGTATCAGACTTTCTCAGACACTCACTCTTAATAATATTAACAAATGGATTCAAAAAATAACTGCTGTAAAACACTGCTAATAAATCTATGTTCGATCGTTTCTGCTAAATTTTAATCAATTGAAAATAAAAGTAGAACATAAATTGGTCTCACTTTATGAACAATTGATCGATTATAATGACGATGATATCGTCTTTCCATTGCTTTACAATTCTTTTGTTCATTGAATTTCAATATCTCATATTTCTTTTTTTTAATACATTAGCATATAATGAAACCATAAAGAAGATATTTTGTCTACGCATATAATCAAGCTCAAACAAAATTTGAAAAGAGATTCAAATGTTGAAAGATCAATCATATACACAGGCAAGCACAAGTAAAACATAAATCCTATTGTTCAGTTATTGATTAATCTCTTTCAAGATAATGCCACTCGAAAAGAAGCACTTGTTATTTCACATTCTCGACATCGATCAAGAAAAAGAAGTGTTCCAAGATCAATTATTCATATCAGAATTCAACCAAGAAAAACTTCTCATTCTGATATAAATGACAAATCCACATATAAATCACCTTCAAACACCAGTAATAGTCAATACAGTCGACAACAAGTATCAAAACAAAGATATGCTTCTCCAAGTCTATGGTCTGATAAAAACTGTCTTACAATTGATCATCATCGGAATATAGAAAAAAAGAAAACAAAGTCAGTTCTAATATTTACTAAAATGAAATATTATTCTTAATTTATTTTTCTCGATAGATATTCAAAACAATGTATCATTATCTCTATTATTGTTAGTATCTTATTGATAACAATAATTACTGCTGTTTCCTTAGCATTATTAATAAAATCAAGAAGAATAGTATCAGGTAAAAGTAAGACAAAATATATGTGACAATTATTTTCTTCTTATAGATCTTCCAGTTCTACTTCGTTGGAACTCTACAGGTATAACAATACTGGGTACAGCAGGTGTATCAGGTTCAGCTCCTAATCAAACGAACCATCCATACGGTTTGGCATTCGATTCTTTAGGTGCATTATATATAGCTGATTATTGGAATCATCGAATTCAAAAACTGATCATAGGTACATCGACCGGTCTAACTGTTACAGGTCAGACAAACGGAGTAATGGGAAATGATTCTTATCATTTATATGAACCGGTTCATATGGCATTTGACTCCAATGACAACATCTATGTTTCAGATAGAAGAAATAGTCGTGTTCAATTTTTCACTCGTGGTAATCAGTCAGGAACAACTGTTGCAGGTATAACAGGTAACTAGCTGTTCTTTTATAAACTTACATTTAAACATAAGATATTCATAGGTTCATCAGGAAGTACCAATAACATGCTGTCTTACATAACTGGTATTGCATATGATTCACAAACTAATAATCTTTATATTGCAGACACTGGCAACAACCGTGTTATGCAATATCAATATGGATCATCAATGGGTAATGTGATTGTGGGAGGTAATGGATATGGTTTAGGCACCTCTCAATTGTCTTCGCCTTATGGACTATATTTTGATACATTTTCAAATAGTTTGGTTATTTCTAATTGCGCTATGCCTAGAATAGTGTGGTGGAGGATTGGTGACAATAATGGAACAATTGTTGCTGGTAATTATTCAACATCTTTAAACGGCCCATTTGATGTGAATCTCGACCCTATGGGTAATATTTATGTGGCTGATGCAGGAAACCATCGTATTCAATTTTTTTTTATCTGGACATTCGGTTGGTAGAACCATTGCTGGTATAACAGGTGTATATGGTACAAATGCGAGTGTATTAAGACAACCCTACTGGGTAATTCTAGACAAGCAACTTAATCTTTACGTATCTGATACGTTAAATCATCGAGTGCAAATGTTTAAACGCTACTGAATCACATAACTTTTTTCATTATTATTTAGCTGTCTTATCTTTATATTCACATTGCAAATTAAAGTATAAAAAAGTGCGTTTGGGGAAGATACAAAAAAGTCAAATATAATCTTGAAAAACCTTATAAAATTAGACAAGACGGATTGTTCCACAAGCAATTCGTGGACCAGCATTTCTAAGATTAATGTAAAAAGAATATTCAATAAAAGTCAATAGTAAATAAAAACTACTAACCCCGTAGTATTGCTTTCGCCTTGTCCTGAATGTCCTCCATCATCAGTCAAATTATGTATCATAAGAGGAAGACCCGTTATATTTCGTGTATGATTAAATCCAAGAGATATAACATGATCAACTAATCCAATGTACGATCTACCTTTTGAATCTGTGACAATGTTACCAAGATCACCAACATGTCGTTCCATAAGTTGATCTCTCGGCATACCATGAGATGTATCTATCAAACATCAAAATTTCTTTAGAATGACTATTTCAAAATTACGTAGAATTTACTGTAGGGATTGAAATGAGTACCAGCAGCTGAACAATTATGATCATCTCCAATTGGTACTGAATGAATATGAAAACCCTAATATCATACAGATAGAGAGAAAATTAATAAGTTATTGTAGATAAACTTACAAGTAATGAATCAGGTCTTAGACCACTAACCATTCCGGATATAACAACACCCCATGCTTCTTCTTGTTCATCGAAATTAATAAATCCTATAGAAGTATTTGTATTTGCAAGAAACATTTCTGCTTGAGCAAGTGTTTCATTTGTTTCTCGCACAAAAAACACAAGAAAAACGAGAAAAATAAGTGTAAATTTCATGTTTTTAGTGGTTGGTGAATATGAAATAAAAAAAAGCGAACGAAGAGTTTATAAAATAATTTCTTATCTCGTTCTTTTTATGTGAACTGATTAAATCTTCGGTTATATCAAAACAAATTTTGCTACACATAAAAATGTCAGAAAATAGTGAATTCATCTCTCGAAACAATTCGACATCCTGAACTATCAAATCACGAAGGACAAACTGCATCGTATATCGTCAAATGGTTACAAGAAGCCAATGCAACACGAATTTTAACTGGAATAGGTAATCAGTCAATCAGTCAACCAGTCAATCGAACTTTGAGTTCAATTGAAGTTAGATGAGTTCAGTGATTGACTCACATACTATTACATTGTTTCTACACATGTTAATCTTTCTATTCGTATAACTTTTATCTTATCAATAAAATATTGATTGTATACTTCGAGTAAACAATCAAACCCAAACTCATTGTCAACTCAATAGTCAACAATTCAGCAAACGAATCAGCTTTTTCGTTACAATGCTGCTCATCCAGAACAAGGGCTTAGTCCATTGCACATCATGTGTAATTTATTGAAAGGACTCGAGCAATTACCACAGTCGTTATCTTCGATTAGTGACTATCATTCATGCGAAATAGCGTTCGGAACTTCACCTGGTGAAGCAGTTATCATGGCAACATTACGAACAGCTACGGATGCAACCGTTAGTTCAAGCTGCTTGTGATCTAATTCAACGTGAAACACAAACAGCAGGTCTGACTTATAATATAGAATTTCAAGATATTTCAACGATCCACAAGCTACACAAGATGTGATCGATTGCACAAAACAAGTGACATTACTTGATGTTCCTAATCGACAGTCTGTCGTTCTGCTATGTTTCTACTCGGAGCAGGTGAAAAGATGTCTGTGCTACATGATTCAGCTTATGATTTTCCTGATGGTGTTGAAATCTTTTGGGCGTTAGTTCAAAAACATTTATTTTGGAATGGGTGAAAAATGTTTGACACTGTTTAAATCATCGATAATCGAAAGACTCATGACAGGTTTATGTTGCCCATCGTTTGAATAAACACCATGAAAACCTCCGGTTAAATAACTCGTTTTTGATTCTTTAATTACTTCATTTTCAACTGTAACAGGTACTTTAAATGAGTTCAATTTAATCTGTTTGATCTCGACACTTTTTTGCGTATGTAGTCCATAAAAAAGCTTGATAATCCATCCATTGACATACGTGCCGGGCATTTTGCCTGATCTACCCATTCCAACATGTTCAATATCCATGATTTTATTCCAAAACCCGTTATCAACTTTATTTTCATAAGTACCAATGAATTGTTCAATAATCGGTAGTAAACCATCGAGATAACTACTAAAATCTTTCTCTCCAAAAGTACCAAATTTGTTCAAATCCGTAATTTTATTTTTCAATAAATTCCAGTCGTCTAATGTGCCGAGAAAATGAACATTTCGAATGCCACATCGAGTGATATAACATCGATATTCAAAATATTTTTGAAATGTATCCATAATCGAAATACACGAAAGAAACGATTCGATTTCACCTGTAGTTGAAAAATTCGATGTTAGCAAATCGACAGTTTCATGTTTAACATTTTTATTAATTTCTAAACGAATACGTCGAAGAAAATCAGGCCAACTAAAATTTAAAAAATGAGAATATCTATATTTTCGTGGATTTACTCAGGGTCCAATAGTCCGACTTGGACAACAGTCAATTGTTTTCGTTCTTCATGTTCAACGAAGAGATGCCGAAGTTGTTCTGCATTTTCATTGACATATTGACAGAAATAAATGCAAATCATCAGCCAAATATCATCGGGCGACAAAACAATGTCCTCATGCGAATTATAAGCACGCATAAATGCCGAAAAAATTGGATGATTTTCGTTAGATGAAGTGTCTGCAAACGAAAAGCGAATATTTTCTCTTTGAAAATCGATCAGGCAGGGTACGAACGAGGGCCGTTGCTGCTAGTATATTGAACTTTATATCGTTCTTTGTTGTTTGAATCATCCAACTGTTTTAACCAGTAATCTTTCGATAGACTATCTTTTATGACTTCTTCATCGTAATCTGGCTTAATTTTTTCAAGATTTCCATCGATAGTTATCGTGTGATAGTGATTTTCACTTGCAGAAGTCATGACGAAATGAATAATTATAATGTATGTTACCATTGCTGAAGTCATACTCTGTTGAGGGTAAAAGATGCCGCTGTGCAATTTATTTTTATATTCTATTGGTTAGTTTTTTTATACTAAATATTTGTTTTTGTGTACTCAAAAAGAAGTGTTGAGTACACTATAGAATCGGTCAGTGTCCGTTTACACGATAATTTCCGAAAGGAGACTCCGATCGACCTGAAATTTTCTGCAGAGTTTAGTCGCATAAATATCTCGGTCGAGTTCGAAGATTTCCTAATTTATAGCTCAAAACATCACTTTTCCCCTCTGATTTGATGTAGATTCCGATAATTGATAGTTTTCTCTACGCTAATATTTTCTCATAGCTGCGACAAAACTCATACTATTATACACCGTTCGATAGAGAATTTCATGCGCTACAAAATTATACTAAATAGTATAGATAGATCTATAATGACGAATACAACACATTTTGAATACTACCAAAAATTCGTAAATTTAGACATAATATCGAAGTAAATTGCACGTTTTTCTCATGAAATCGATACGAGTTTCTCCCACTAGATAGAACTCTTCATGGGCTATCGTATCATATCAAAACATAGTGAAATATGTGCTCCTTTGAAAATTTTCTCCTTCTGGTACTTCTTACTAAGCCAGACAAACTCATTATATTTTGGCACTTTGTCAGCATAGAAAATATACATTTTCTTAGAATAGAAAGATCAATTTGTAAATTAGGGTCTACAACACAGTTGAAGTAGAAACAGAGATTAACATTAAATATTGGCACATATCTTTCCCTCACTGTCGAAATCTCTAGGGTTAACTTAACGATCGGATTTCAATCCGATGTTTCCGCATTTATTTCGTTTGTTGATTTGAAATTTGATTTTATTCAGCGAAATTAGAACGAGAATATCAAGGCATTCAAGGTCAAAACGGACAGCTCATTGAAAGTCAATCCTTGGAATTACAGACACTACAAGAATCTATATTCGGTTTGGCTTATGATGTCGAAGAAATACGACGAAGGTTCGTTTATTCGATCGATTGACAAAAAGTTGTTTTTTTTTGCCAAATAGTAAAAATAGTTTGGAAGCAGAAATCATCATCTATCGTCAATTATTGGGAGTCGAAACATCGAACGTGCTTGTTCGACAAATAGCTACTCAAGACTCCGGAAAATTTCTCTTGAAAAGAAAACGCAAAGGACCGATTCAAATCAGTAATCGATTTTCTAACTCTTACAAAAACCGATCTATGCTGTTCGTTTTGTAGAAGAATGTGCACCGGATGGGAGTTATATTAGTTTGATAAATACATCGAACAATCAAACGATTGATCTATCGAAGTGGATTTTAACGAGACATATCGATTCAATAACCAATCTGAGATATATTATACCCGATGGTACTCGACTTGAACAAGGACGGGAATTGAGAATTTATGCGAAATTAAATCATTCACGAAGAGATTCAGCTGATCTATCGAATGGATGGATTATTCAGCTGTTTAATAATAACATCAACTCATGGGGTAAAACATTCAACTGATTTCATTCCTCAAGATTGGAGTTTTCTTTTTCTAGGCGATGGTAATACTATTGAGACATTCTTACATAATGATGTTGGTACTGAAGAAGCCTCATTTCTTCAAACAATATCAACTCAGAGACTTTAATTATTCGGACTTTTGCTCTTAACGCTTTCTTTGCCATAGCTTATTAACAATACCCAATAAAATTTCTTTCATTTGGCTTCATTCGATCAAGAAAAATATTGTTCAACCTGCATGTAAAATGCAATAATTAGGCAATCCCACAAGTACAGCCCCTTTCGTTCCTAAGAGCAAAAGAAAAATATAAAAAATAAAACGACGTATAATTGCCGTTGTACTCATATTTAAAGAAAAATACGAAAAAGAAAGTTTTCATGAGATGGCATTATTCTGTATAGTATTCTGTCTGTGTTTGAATACAGTCGTTGGTGATCACTTTCGTGGTGGTATTATATCTTGGCGACCATTGGATCCATCGACAAACGCCACTACTGTTCAAGTACTAATTTATCAACGATACTTTTGGGATCGTTTATGGGGTTCCTTCGCAATTAGATGTACTGAAGCAAATG
>Ga0209914_1002056_pt1 | contig 17722 bp, 12 predicted proteins | sample ThiBiot_500_plan_FD_183949 | JGI IMG/M metagenome (GOLD analysis project Ga0209914, IMG submission 183949) | Wastewater bioreactor microbial communities from Cape Town, South Africa - Thiocy_cont_500_plan (SPAdes) | ecosystem: Engineered > Bioreactor > Thiocyanate-remediating > Anaerobic-Aerobic...
TTTTTGATCATAAGACTCAACTTGAGAAAAAAAAGATATTCTTTCGTTTTTCTCTTTTTTCTTAACTTTGGCTGATTCATTCCCTTTTAGAAACGTTAAATTTCAAAAGAATCAAATATACTCACCTTTTTTTATTCCCAAAAATAATTCGAGAACAATAATGCATCAACCAATCGATAACTTTAGCTGAGTTATTATATACGAGTTACTACGGCTGTATGAGTGAATTTACTTGATCTTATTCAAAATGATGATGAAGATAGATTATTAATTGAATTTATTAACCGATTCAAATTCTTTGTTCTCGTTTTCGTTTGATCAAGTTTTATGCAAAATTGTTAGTTTTAAAATAAATATTCACATTTTAGTAAAAACACCAACTTCATAATTTGGAATATGTAAACATATTTTCGGATTCACCAACCACGATTACCAGGGATCCAGCCAATTTCCAATCATCATCAATGGTTATATAGTATGATTTATTAAAACAATGTTTTTTTGACCTTTGAACCCGATTTGTACTCAAATTCGTACTCCCTGACCTCGATTACTCAAGGTCCGACCAAGTCCCAACCATCATTGGTCACTATAAGTGAGTTCTTAAATCGATGTTCTTTTGACCCCGATGCAAACAGACAGACAGACAAACGAATTTTTTTCATATGACCCTCCTTACAGTCGAGGGAATATTAAGTTTGATTCAAACTTCATTTGTATATTTAGTATGACTACTGATAGACATTTCATAATTGATTATTAAAACAAAGAACAAGCAGTTTCATTATAAAAAATAATAGTACACAAAATATGTTCGGTGGCAAAAAGTTCCGTGACAAAAGACGTAAGTAAATACGAACAATGAGAAATAAATTTCGAAACCACATAATTTAATAGTCGATGCATTTACCACGTGCTGCAATACACTTCTGTATACGTTGCGGCATTGAAGCTATAAGTTTATCACATAATTCTGGTGTTACTTTCTACCATTCGGTAGATAAATTTTGTATTAACTCTTTAATTGAATTTGGTCGTTTGGACTTTAATTTATTATCAATTATCGACCAAAGGTGTTCGATCGGATCGAGATCAGGACTTTTAGCTGGCCACTTGAGTACTTTCACGTTTAATTCCTGTAATTTTTCTTGAGTTTTTCGTGAAGTATGATACCCGGCATTGTCATGCTGGAAGTAAAAGTTATTCTCGACATCGAATAATTGCACCGTTGGAACTAAATAGTTATCTAATATGTCACAATACACTTCGCTGTTCGTATTTTCCGTATATGTCCTAAAGCAGCGTGTTCCTTTCGATGATATGACACCCCAAAATCCAACACGAATACCACCTCCAGTAGCAGCAATGGCCATACAAGCTTCTCGCATTTTTTCATTTCTTGTGCGCCATATTTTGATTCCACTTTTATGTTTAATCACATAAAATGTCGATTCATCGCTAAACAAAACCTTTTTCCAATCTTCAAAAGTCCAATTCGAATGTTCGAAACACCATTGTAATCGAGCACTTTGATGATATTTGTTAAGAAACGGTTTTTTGATCCTGACTTTGTATTCGTATCCACAACTTTTTAGATAATTGATCACCGTTCTTCCGCAGACTGGTTTCTCTAATGATTCGTTCAGTTGAAGCATTAATTCTCGTGCCGAACTACGATTATTATCATCATGAACCAAATGTGTCAGCATACGAATATTTCGACAATAGACGTTTACTACCGACCAGTAGACGGCACACTTAAATTCGTTTTGTTGTAGAGGAATAAACTCCTAAAGAATGAAAGTGTCACGGAACTTTTTGCCGCTGAAGGTATTTTGTGTACTATTATTTTTTATAACGAAACTGCTTGTTCTTTGTTTTAATAATCAATTATGAAATGTCTATCAATAGTCATACTAAATATACAAATGAAGTTTGAATCAAACTTAATATAAAATTCTAGGAAGGAATTTGGATGTGTCACGAAACTTTTTGCCACCACTGTACACATCTCGATTTTTGTATTGAGGAACGATCTTATGACATCATATCCATTCATCCCTCAAACTTTCAAAATATTGTTCGTATAATGGGTAATGACATCCATGTGTTTTCGTCAATAGATAAGAATCACTAAAGTATACCATGGTGAAGCACTTTTTCGCGATTTATTTTTCGGACAAAATTTTGAGTAGATTCTTAGGAAAATGAGATGCAATAAAAATCGATCCTGCTTTAGTCAAATGACTTCCATCGAATGTTGTCAATTGTTTCTCTTTTTCTCCAACGAGTACCATACAACCATTGCTATTACACGAAATCTGATACGGAGAAATATAACTAATATTATGTTTCGTGGCGAATATTTGCATTTTTTTATCATAGTCTTTTATGCTGTTGTCTGAACATTCATTAGTTCGACCATAGAGAGGTCTCAATCTTTGTTTCGATAATGCAGTGAAAAGACATTGTTTCAACGGTGATTTCCAGATAGGAATTGGACCAAATAAATAAATATCTTTTACAGATACATTTCTTAAATTGATAATAGTTTCTGTTAAACTTTCTTCTTTCCAAGTATAATGTGTCCAATAACCTGCTAAAATAACAGTTTTCGGTTTTTCTTTTATAATTCTCTTGAAAATAAAATGATTAATATCTCGACATTTGGCTCGACTCTTGCTCGGAATCGATAACATCGGCGGACATAATCCTGCAGTCAATTGAGTGAATCGTACTTTTGGTTTGAGTGATTTTATTCCTGGATATAAATGAGCAGCATGTGAATCACCCCAGAGTATAACACCGTTCGACTTCGATTTTCTCGGATTATCAACACATGATCCAAATTTCCATTCTTTTCTTACTGTATCAAGAAAACAAGATCGAAAACGATAATCTTCATAGAGACTTTCTCGATCGAGTTTGATATCCAAAAATGGAAGCGAAACATTCGCAAAACGATTGGGTAATCCATTGAATTTATATGTTTGATATCCTATGACACCAAGAGATATCATGAATAAACATGAGACTGTAAATTTCAATCGAGGAAAACTACCGAAACGCATGGGATTTTCGATAAATATTTTATTGAGCCAAGCGAGTAAAATACTAAGACCAATTATATTGAAACGTGCGAAGGATGAAGGCTCTCCACCATCGTAAATACGCCAAAATACGATTAAAGGCCAATGCCAAAGATAAAGTGAATAACTAATACGTCCTATTTCAACAAATAATCGAGAGGAAAGAATTTTTGTGTTTATCCAAGATGTATCTTCGATAGCAATCAACAATAGAGTTCCGACTGTAGGAAAAACAGCCCACCAACTTGGAAAAGGGAGCCGTTCGTTAAGAAAAACGATCGATGCACCAATCAAAGCTAAACCAATAACTCCCATGAAATTACAGAACAACATATTATTTTGATTGCACTTAACTTTGTTCTTTAATAATTCTAAGTGATCGGATCGTAAGGCTAAACAAGCACCGATCAGTAATTCCCAAGAACGAGTCATTGGCGAGTAAAATGCTAATGATCGATTTGTTTGTACAATAATAATGTTTGATATAAACGAGCATAATGTCAAAACAAGTGCTACAATATGTAAACGACCAATCTGAATGCATAGATGAGAGCATAACAATGGCCAAACAATATAAAACTGTTCTTCGATCGCAAGTGACCAAAGATGAAGTAAAGGTTTAGTATTTGATTCTTCATCAAAGTAATCCGATTCACTATATAATAAGAAATTTGTTGAAAAACTAGCAGCTGAACTGATATGAATACCAAGTTTTTTATATTCATCAGAATATAACAGATGCCAACCGATGATGTAACAAGAAATCAAAACGATGATTAATGCTGGAAAGATTCGTCGAACTCTTCGACAATAGAATATTAATAAACTAAATGAATTTTCTTTCAATTCATTGTAAATAATCGAGGTAATTAAATAACCAGAAATCACAAAAAATATATCAACTCCAACGAATCCGCCAGGTAAAACACTTGGAAATGTATGAAAGATAAGTACTGAACAAACAGCTATGGCTCGTAGTCCATCTATATCACGTCGATATTTCATTCTGAAAAGAAATGAGAAATAATATAGGTTCTCTATCATTTAAACTTTTTGCCTTTTTTATGTATAGTAAAAAATATAGTCGTTCTTTTTTCGTTCTTCTATATACACGTAAAAAAATTATATGATGACAGCACTTATGACTTAATTGGTCACTTTAGTCAGAGAGATACGTATAAAGAACTCTCGCCGAATATTTTTATCGAAACATGTGTGCCAATAAAATCTAAGTTGTGTGATTCTCTCTCTCTCTCTAAAACTATAAGAAACCGTAAGAGATTTGATTAACGTTTCCTCCATTAAAATGATAACTTTTATCACTTCTACAATTATAAGAGTTTTTTTGACAGTTTCCGAAAGTTTGAAAAAAATCGTGGATTCTAATCACATTGTTTACCTGCAGAAGAAAAGAAACGACTGTCGCTTTTTGCTTACTGAGACAGAACTTCAAAAAAAAATTCTTACTAATAAATTTTACCAAAGGCAGTAAAAATATGATTCTCTTTCTCGTAGAGAACAATCATACAAAAAAATTGTTTGCTTGATTGTGTGTCCACAGGATCAAAGGAACATCTTTATTGTTTATAAGTCATTGACAAGCATTCTTATACCTAGTTGATCACTAGCAAATACTCATTTGTAAAACGGGTGTATGAATATTATGTTATCTGATGGATAATTGTAAATTTATTCATTTCTGTCTCCTTACAGCCATATATATGCAGTCGAGGATAATACAAATCGACACTCGATTAACGTTATCAGTTCGAGAAATGTGACGAAAAATTATTTTTGATATGTAAATGGAAGCGATTTTGAGAAGTATATGATTGGAGAATAGCTGAGCGAGTCTCAAGATGAGCGTTACTTGTTTTGTTTTATCGAAAACTAACATCAAATTCATGTGCAGCGTCAAAAAAATAATGTTTCAGCATTTTAAAGGCAACTGACTGCAATTGCAGCAAGTCGTCCAAGCAATAGACTTACATTGAAAAATGTATTATGTCTCGCTCTCTTTCGGTCTCTGTGTCGATGAAACAAAATGTAAATTGCGTTCTCGTCCTTCTAGACGGTCAACACCTCAAGGCGAATTCGTCTTCCTCTTTAATCAATCTATCTCAAACTGTAAGACACATGAATGCATATTTACTCTTATAGACAAATCTAGTCAAGCAATTCTGTTTAACGTTCTGTCGGCCATTATATAAGGTTTTTTTTACAGTTCCCAAAAGTTTGAAAAAAAATCATGGATTCGAATCACATTAGTTACGAGCAGAAGAAAAGAAACGACTGCCACTTTTTACTTACCGAGAGAGAATTTCGAAAAAAATTCTTACTAGTAAATTTTACCAGTGACAGTAAAAATATTTTTTTTTGCGAAAACTAACAGCAGATTCAGAATGGTGTCTTATTCGAAACTTAAACTCAAGTTTCAAGTATGACATATATGCAGATTCGTGTGTTGTGTCAAATAAGTTTTCATATTTTTTCAAATTCGAAGTAAAATAAAATCACCTCATGCATAATGAATTCCTACTTACCATTTTTTTTTATAAAACCACGTATGGCATTAAAAAAAATAAATTACGACCGATATCTAGATTTTATTATTATTTATTTCCAGATTAGGAAATCAAGATATCAGCTAGAATGTATATTTATTTAAGAAAGATAAAAATATAACTACTACAGTCTTTTTTGTTCTTATCATGTGACAAAAAAGAAATAAAATTTAGTTATGTGCTCTCTGTCAATCACATATCGTTAATACGTTTGACCGAGAATAAACTAAATCAATATTGACTATATATAATTTCATGATATAGCTGAATTGAGAAAGAATTCGATATATTTGAATTGAGTTAATATTAAATGGTTTTTTGTATCAACACGGATACGCAATTAATGAGCAAAGTATATAAGTAGACTGTAGATTTATTTAAGAAATAAGGAATAAAAATTTACAATGAAGAAAAATGCTACAATGTTGAGAGGAGATTAAATGCTGTGAGAATGCTTGAATATTTTGCATGTATATGGATATGTATATGGATATGTACATCGATATTTGTTCTAAAAAGAGAAGGAATATACAATGAATCAGTTTTTGTTGTTCACAATTATAACATACGTGACTTTTTAACCAATAACAATGCCAAGGAGACCAAAAAGAAGACCGGTAACAACACCAACAAGTGCACCAAGAACGCCGCCAAGAGCAGCAACAAGACCGGTTGTAAGAGCAGCAACAATAGCCGTAAGAGGAGTAAGAAGACCACTAATAATACCAGTAAGGCCAGTAACAAGACTAAGACTGCCAAGAAGACTTTGAACACTGTTAGTAATACCAAAAACCGAGCCAGTAAGAGCCGAACAAGTATTGCTAAGACCATTAATAATCGTTTGAACAAGGCCAATTATAATACTAAGAAGAACACCAACAAGAGCAAAGACTGTATTACAAACACCGTTGAGAGTACTAACAATACAATTGACATTTTGAAGAACACAAGTAAGAGTACCATTGATAATATCCAAAGATGCTGATTGATCATTGAGACCAACATTAATCGTAGCAGTACTAAGAACACAATTAACAAGGTTTGTAGCACAGGTAGTAACTGCACGTTTTTCACGTGTTTCTAAGAATTGTGATTCTGGATATCCTTGGCAAACCATAGCTGCAATGACCAAGATAACCATGATGAGAGGGCATTTGTTCATACGAGCCATATTGTATGAATGTTTTGATGATTAGAGAAGATAATTTGAAAGTGATGAATGTATGATTTTTTCAGTTGATGTTTGGCCCTTTATATACTCGTAGATCATCATGGGAATACGTCAGCACTATTTGACGACGTCATCGATTGCCGATAAATATAGATTTATATTCAATAGGATTACCGTTTGAACTGTATAGAAAACAGAGTTAGGAGATAGTGATTACGTCAACGTATGTGTGGCAGAGGAGTATGTCATTGGGTGTAGAAAAATTATTAATACATTACAAAGGATATTACGTAGCAAATGTGTCCTTCAAACGACAGAAATTACTAATGCGTTACAATGAGGATGACGTATTATTAACTGCGTTAGAAGAACGAGAAAATAATTATAATCATACGATATAACTATTCAAATCACTGTTCAAAAATAAAACAAAAAGATGTCGCCTTTTTTGTCTCATCGAACTCGGAAGAAAACCGTATAAGAATTATGATTCATTTTTCTTCGACTGTTGAGTGAATTGAATTTAGTTGGTAAAAATGATTTATACATTTCGGTTTGGTTCTACAAATAAAACTATTCAGTTAAATGAAGAACAACTGATTCATATTCCATATTTATCGCTTCTAATTACACATAAAAACGATTTTCAATGTGGTCTAAATGACGATGGTGAATATGTTTTACATTCTCGTATTCGTTATAATTGGTTCAATGCTATTTTTCAAGCAACTCTGACTGGAAAAATATCGAGTTTATTCACTGAATTGCCTGAAGAAGCAAATGTTTGTGGTATGCTTCAATTATATGAATATCTATGTTTAGATCCAATACCTCTTCCACTTGTCAAAAATGAATATTCAATTCAATTGAAATTGAATCATTCGACTAACAATCAAATCGATGTTGTATATCGTGAAGCAAGTGACGCAGCCGTTCAATTTATGATTGCTCTCAGAAAATATGAATATAATACAAATGATTCACAAACATTAAAAACTATTTTCAAATTACTCATGGCAATTTTAATAAGACCTCAAAAATTTGGAGTTCGATTATGCCATCATGCATTTACAATTGCCAAAAAAGATTATATATCATTATTTTCTGTAACACAACAACATAAATTGTATAAAGCTCGGCAGTCTATACAAGACAATTATGAATTGGCTCTATATTTTCCGAATGTCTTCGGTGGAAAATCTACTCATTTCACGATGAAAGAACATCAGAATGGAAATATGTCTTCATGGTACAATATAAATCACACACGCGATACAAACTTAGATATTCCATCTTCTCTACATCGACCTGATATATTATTATTAGATTGGACACCATTGTTGTCATATTGGTCGGGGCATCGTTCCTCTTTATCATCACTATCATTTCTTCTACCTTTGTCAATGAGCTTCGATGCAGAAAATGAGGAACGTAAACTATGGGTTACTCTTCGCCCAATAATAGGTGAATCATATTTATGTGCTTTAAGACCTACTTTACAAGAACGAGCTGTGTTGATCGTAAAATATCATGAAATCAAAGAATTTCATATAAATCAAATTATAGAAGAAAAGAAGAAACTTGAGGCTCGATCAGCTCGATCAGGACATTTCAATACATCATGTAAACGAATTACATTTGATAAATTCAAGCATCGATATGGACCGAAAACGCAGAAATATCGTTGAAAGCTTTTCTCGTTTTTTTTATTTACTAATGAGTATGAAAATTAAAATATTAATATAGAAAATTGCTTTGTTTTTTGTTCATAATTTATTTTTCATCTGTTCTAATTACACGCTCACCCCAAAATTTCTCTTCATTTTCTTTGTTGTATGGGTTTTTTTTTCATCATATCGGCCTATTCCCAATAAATAATGACGCATTTATGACGTTTAAGAAGAAACCCAATGAAATTTTTTGTTATAAATAACAGAATCGAGCGTGCATATTTTCACTTTTTGTTGAAAGCGAAACACGAAAGTTACGATATTATAATGGCGACGGCAACGGCAACTAAACGTATTATCACTGAGATAGGTCAATTACAACAATTAACGGACAAGTTTATTCTTGACCAATCACCGCTTGATGGTTCATCATCGAATATTATTCTCGGACGCGTTTTACCACAATTAGAAGTCTTTAGACAAGGTGCTTTTTCAATTGAAATCAAGCTTACAAATGACTATCCATTCAAACCTCCTGAAGTACGTTTTATCTCCTATATCTATCATCCAAATGTAAATACTGAAAATGGGGACATTTGTCTTTCAAAAATTTTGTCAACTGAAAATTACAAACCGACAACATCATTAGTCGACATTATCAATGCAATTGTAGATATTATTGACCATCCAGATCTCGATCATGCATTGAATCCGGGTATTTGATTTACTTTCAAATAAAATGTCATTATGATATCATTTTCGTTTAGTTATCGCTGCAGAATATGTGCAAAATCGATCATTATTCGATCAGAAAGCTTTACAGCACATTAAAAGATGCAATTTACTACGTAAATAAACTAGAAATATTTAATAAAAATATAATTGCGAAAAATTCGCTCTAAAAACAGTTTGAGTTCTTATCTTTCGCTGATTACACTTTTATATAAGTATATATATAATTGAGAATAAAATACAAAAGTTAAGATATGTCGGGGATACATAAACGTCTTATAACGGAGATAGATAAACTGCAAAAATTAAGTGGTAGTTTCATTCTTGATAGTGCATCACCAGATGCGGTTATAGGACGAATTTTACCTCAATCAAACATTTTTAATCAAGCTGGATTTCAAATTGAATTAAAACTTACAGAAGGATATCCATTTAAACGTCCTGTCGTACGTTTTATCACACGTATTTATCATCCAAATATTCATCCTTCTGGTCATATAAAGTTTCATAAATTTCTGTACTCTGAGGTTTACAAACCAACAACATCATTAGCTGAAATAGTCAATGAAATTATAAATGTTATTGACGATCCAAATCCGAATACTGATCATCCAGCGAATTTCGGTATTTGATCAACTATCAAATAAAATGTTATAAATGTCATTCTCTTTAGATATCGCTGAGGAATACAATCATTCACGAACAACATTCAATCAAAAAGCCTTAGACTGGGTTAAACAATATGGTCTACCACGTCAATAGACCTACTTGTTTGCATTTCATTCACGAACACTAGTTTCAAAATCGATATTCTATTTATGCAATCACTGACAGAAATAGATATTTTTCACTCAATGTTTTAATTTGATTAAGAAATAACACTGTTAGGACCGAAAACAGAGTTCTTATCTAAAGTTGGTAGGTTTTTACGAAAGAAACGGTAAGAGCGCAAACAGAATTCTTATCTCTACTTGGTAGAATTTTGTTATATCAACTTTATTTTATACATACATAAAAATTAAGACATGTCGGTGATACATAAACGTCTTAAGTGCGAGATAGATAAACTACAACAATTAAGCGGTAGTTTCATTCTTGATAGTGCATCACCGGATGCTGTTATAGGACGAATTTTACCGCAATCAAGCATATTCAATCAAGCTGGATTTCAAATTGAGTTAAAGCTTCCACCTATTTATCCATTCGCTTGTCCTCATATACATTTTATCACACGTATTTATCATCCAAATGTTGATAGTGGTAATATATATTTTGGCGGAATTATGTATTCATCTGATGATTACAAAACAACAACATCATTAGTTGAAATTGTCAATCAAATCATAAATGTTATTGATAATCCAGATATCGATCATGCAGTAGAACCAAGTATTTGATTTACTCTCAAATAAAATGTCATTGATATTATCTACCTTAGGTATCGCTATGGAATATATGCATGACCGAACAACATTCAATCAGAAAGCCTTAGAGTGGGTTAGACAATATGGTTTACCACGTCAATAAATAGTCGACTCTATGATTTTATACACGTCTAAGCAGTTTCGTTTTTATTCATGAAATTAATTCAATTTTTGTCAACTTCAAATTTTTGAATTCGATTGTTTAAATAGTCAATAGCATAAAGATTATTCTCATGATCAAATAATAGATCTCGTAGACCAGAAAACTGATTTGATCCTTGTCCTCGACCATTTCCACCAATAATAACACGACCTTCTTTGGATCCTGGTGACCAACATACAATTCGGTCGTTCAAATTATCAGCTACATAAATATCACCGATTTCATTCACAATTACTCCAGTTGGATCATCTAATTGTTTTGAACTATTTCCTTGACCTTGTCCACCAGCAACAACAATTCCTTCTTTTGCACCTTTCAACCATTTCATCACTCGATGATTTTTTGTATCTGAGACATAAACAGTGTCTTCTCGATCAACGAAAATATAAGTCGGAAAGCTAAGTTGATTGAGTTGATCTCCTTTTCCATTTCCACCTGCAACAATTATTCCTTCAGTTCCGTCTTGCCTCCATCTTGTGACTTCATTTTTCTCAGTATCAGAAACAAATAGATCTCCATTTTCATTCATCATTAATCCCCAGCATTTAATATTCTCAATGATGATTTGTTTCTTTTGTTTATTGTTTAATGGCCATCGAACAACTCTTCTATTTCCAGAATCACAAATAATTAAAGATTCGCCATTTTGATCAAAAATCACATCATTTGGCCAATTCAATTGATCAGTCATACTCCCTTTTCCATTTCCTCCCACAATAATTTTTCCATTATTTTCACCTAATTTCCATTTAACAATACGATGATTTGCGCTATCAGCAATATAAATGATTTGTTGTCTATGATCGATAGAGATTCCTTGTGATTGATTGAATTGATTTGATTGATTTCCTTGTCCGTTTCCACCAGCAGTTGTATTTGCATATTGTTTCCATTTGATATTTGTTTTGAATTTCGAAGAACATAATGTTTTGTCATTTAGATCGGTGAATTGTTTTTTCGAATTTTCTCGTTGATCTGCAATCTGAGTTCGTAATTGTTGAATATCTTTCATAAAACTATTTTTAAATGCATCAAATTCTCGTTTCTGTAAATTATTTTCCGGTATTGTTAACACTGAGATTTGTTTGTCTAGAAAAGAAACAAATAAATTAACGAAATAATGATATTGAAATGATTTACAATGAGATGTTGTCCAATTGGTGAACATTGTCCGAAGGAATTTTTGTTCTCTTCGAAATTTAACAAAATGTCGAAAAACTCTTGGATGATAATCAAAAAATGAATTGGTTTTATTGGTGATTAAATCGTTTTCAGTTGTAATCATTTTTCCATCGACATTAACTGTAATAATGCTTTTGTCAGATGATGATAGTAAATGCTCAAGACGTAATTGTTTTAGCATTCGTTTATAAGATCGAATAAGTGAAGGATCGGATGGAAGTGAAAGACTTTTCAGATCGGATAATTGTAATTGATCGAGTAAATGACGAAAACAAGTTGGATTGAAATCAAAAAATATGTTTCCGTCGTCATCAGTATGTAATCTGCGTTCCAATAGACCATCGAACAGAATCGAAAATAAAGATTTTGGAATTGCAGTTAAAGTTTGACGAGTTGTCGCCATAATTTCACCACCAATATTCAATTGAACCACATCAGTTTTATTATTCGGTCCTTTCTCAGCAATGAATTTTTCTCGATCGATTTTTAATTGTTTTTCATCTTTATCCAATATTTGTTTATAATTTTTAAATCTTTCATAACTTCGTCGAATTTCAGCAAAAGCTTGTTCGAACTCAGGTTCCATAGTTGTTGGTATCTCATCGATTGCCAAAACATAATAGATTCCAATCATGAATAGACCGAAAACGAAGATATCTCGAGGCAGCATATTGTCAGTAATAAGAATGTTTGTTTTTCTGTTCTTTTACTTGTGTTTTATACCCTATCATCGATATGTCAAAGATCGAAAGATAGACAAAGTGTTGAAAGAAGATAAGAACGATATCTTTTTTTTCATTTTTCAACACAAAAGACGTTAAAAAAAAGCAAGTTGGTAACATCGAATATGTATTTAACTTGGTTAGATGAAAATAATGATGATTATCACGAATCAATTACAAAATTAAAACAAGTTATTAACACGATTGAAACCTTTACTGATATCGATGAATGTATTGATTTTATTACCGATCGACCTGATCAAGTTACTTACATGGTAACTTCGGAAGTATGTGCCCAACGACTTCATCCAATCGTTGCAGACATTTCACAACTGAAATCAATTTATATTTTCTGCAAAAATCCGCGATCAGACACAAACATTGAATCGATTTGTGAAGCTCTGAAACAAACTTTGAAAGACGATGATCGCAATGAAATCTCAATTAGTTTTGCCAATAACAATACTCTCGATTGTTCGTTTATGTATACGCAAATACTCAAAGAGATTTTACTGACCATTGATTTTAACGAACAAAATTTCAAAGACTTTTTAACATTCTGTCGCATTGAATTCGCTCAAGACACCAGAGAATTACGAAAAATTGATAGATTAGAAAATGAATATCACCAACGAAAACCTATTTGGTGGTACACTTGGGAGAGTTTCTTATATAAAACACTTAATAAAGCGCTTCGTCTCATGGACGTTGACATTATTATCAAAATGGGATTTTTCATTTGTGATTTACATAAACAGATTGCTGATTTACATATTAAACAGATTTCGGCGGAACCATTTACTGTCTATCGTCTTCAAGGCCTATCTCGAACAGATTTCACTCAAATGAAGGAAAATCGAAATGGTCTATTAGCATTTAATAACTTTTTATCAACGAGTAAAAACCGTCAAGTCTCTTTGAAATTTCTTCATCGAATTCGGAGTAACAATGATTTGATACCTGTGCTTTTTGTTATATCTATTGATCCTTCGATTAAACAAACTCCATTTGCTAATGTTACAGATTTTAGTGCCGTAAAAAACGAAGAAGAAATACTCTTTTCTATGCATTCTGTCTTTCGAATTGGACAAATAAACAAAAAACTTCACAATAACGATCAAATTTGGCAAGTAGAATTAACACTTACAAGTGATAGTGACCCTGAATTACATATATTAACTGAACACATGAGAAACACTACACTAGGAGTAACAAGCTGGAATCGACTCGGAAGTTTAATGATTGAATTATCTAAATTTGATAAAGCAGAAGAAATCTATGAATTACTTTTGAGAGAAGCTAAACATCCAAGCGAAAAAGCATGTGTATTTCATCAATTTGGAGTGATTTCTTATGGTCAAGCTAAATATGAACAAGCTATTCAATATTATCAAAAGTCACTTGAAATGCAGAAACAAATTCCTCTTACAGATCATTCTTTACTAGCTGCCTCTTTTCATAATATTGGAACTGTTTATATGAAGACGAATGAACATTCGAAGGCACTTGAATATTATAAAAAAGCACTTGAAATATTGTCAAGAAGCGTCCCTGTAGATCACAAAAGTCTGGCTTCTACCTATCACAATATCGGAAATGTGTATAATGATACGAGTGATTATTCCCAAGCTCTCCAATATTTTCAAAAATCACTTGAAATTAGGGAAAAAATTCTTCCTGCAAATCATCCAAGTCTGGCTGCTTCGTACAATAGTATTGGATTCATATATAGCAAAGTGAATGAATACTTGAAAGCACTTGAATATTATGAAAAATCACTGGAAATCGAGCGAAAAACTCTTCCTGCAGATCATCCAGATCTGGCGACTTCCTACAATAATATTGGATCCGTGTATGATAACATAAATGAGTACTCGAAAGCACTCGAATATTATCAGAAATCACTTGAAATTAGGGAAAAAAGACTTTCGTCAAATCATCCAGATCTGGCGATTTCTTATAGTAAAATCGGGTTTGTGTATGAAATTACAGGTAAATATTCACAAGCACTTGAATGTTATGAAAAATCACTTGAAATACGGAGAAAAATTCTTCCTGCAGATCATCCAAATCTGGCAACTACTTACAACAACATTGGAAGTGCGTACAGAAGCATGAGCGAGTACTCGAATGCTCTCCAATATTTCCGAAAATCACTTGAAATTGGGGAAAAAACTCTTCCAGAAAATCATCCAGATCTGGCGATTTCTTATAATAACATTGGAATTGTTTATAATTCGAAAAAAGATTACCGAAGAGCACTCGAATATCTCGAACAAGCTTTGCGTATTTGGCGAAAATCATTACCGGCCAATCATCCAAATATTAAAAAAGTTCAAAATAGCATCGTAGCAGTAAAACAGAATCTGTAAAACTGCCATCTATTTCTATTCTTTTTCATTTTGTCCTCCTCAACATTCTTTCGTTCTTTTACAATACATATGCATAGATTCACGTTATCATTCTAAAAGAGATACACTCTCAAACAAAAAAAATGGCCTTGAATTACCGTTTAATACTCGCTATACTATCGATAATTGTAACAATCATTTTATTTGCACATGATATGAGACGATTTCATAAATATGTTCAACGAGGAAGATATTATTATCAAAAGATTAGTGATGATAAATATATGGTTATAAAAGAAGGTTATTCGATAAGTAATTGTTCTCAAAATGGAACAATATTCAGACATCGTAAAATCGATTGGCTTATCGTTCGTGATAAACGTCATTATTTATTTTTATTTTGTTTTTGGGGTTCAATCATATTACCATTAGTTACGAGTCTCATCGGTTCAGTTTTTGAATATAAATCTAAATCAGATTCAAATTGGTTTAAGAAAATCTTTCGTATACTACGTGCAACTGCGTGCAAAAGTTCGATGACTCTTCCAGTGACGATTCTATTTGCATTTGATTATAAAGAACCATGTTTACGATTGAAAGCAATGGAAAACAATATTTTTTCCAATACATTTGCATTTACAATTATTGCTATTGAATTTCCTCTTCTATTCATTATATTCGTTAACGAAATTTATGATTTTTATCAATTTTATAAACAAAAATCGAATCCAACGTATGATTCAGTCGAAAATTTCAATAACAATCAATCAATTCGTCGAAGAATTCTATATGTAATATTATATCTGATAGTTCTATTTCTCTTGTACTTATCGGTTACGCTTTATATTCAATTATTTCTTGTTATTTCTCTACCACAGTATCTTTTGACAGGATCGAATATTTTATTAAGTATTGCCAGTATTCTACTCGCTTCATCATATTAAATACAGTTTTTTTGTCAATATTTACCTGAATTATGTGCTCGAAATAAAAGTATATATAATAAAATCTTTTTTTTTTTATGACTGAAAGATTTCTTTTACAAAATGATTTCTTCGGTATGGTTGTGCATCGTGTTGATATTTGTTAAATACGCTTCTACTGCGAATATAAATAGATTAAACATACGTCGTCATACAAGTTTACCATCAAGATTTGATTTTATTATCGTTGGTGGTGGTACAAGTGGATCAGTTGTAGCCAATCGTTTGAGTGCTTCGGGTGAATATACTGTTCTTCTTCTCGAAGCTGGACGGCATGTTGAAGATGAGTCATTAGTATCGATTCCGTACAATTGGGATAAAACTGTAGGTTCATCATTCGATAGAAATGATCTTATGGATTCAGATGAACCATTTGTCACGTATGATTTGAATAAACGACATTTATCGAGTGGCAAAGCACTCGGTGGAACATCAACGATCAATACAGAAATGTACATTCGTGGAAATCCGTTAGATTTTGATTTATGGGCTGAACAAGTGGGAAATGATTGGAATTATACGAATCTATTGCCCTATTTCAAACGAATAGAAACTTCTTCACGCTATCAAACAAATCCTGATTATCATGGAGATAAAGGACCTCTTCATCTCAGTTCTGGAGGATACGAACCTGCTGAAGATATGCTTCTAGTTAACGCATGTTTAGCATTGAATATGACATTTATCGACGATTGGAATGGTGCTCAACAAATCAATTCACCTTCTGGTTCAGTTGGTTTTCATGAATTCACTATTTTCAATGGAACACGTCAAACTGCATTCAGTGCCTATATTCTCCCTGTATTAGATCGAAGCAATCTTTGGGTTCAAGATTCTAGTTTCGTATCGAAAATTAATTTCGATTCTACCACCAAACGAGCGGTCAATGTCAATTGGTACGATTTCGAAACTAATACAGCTCATACAACAAGTGCTGCAAAAGAAATTATTATTTCTATGGGAGCTTTACGATCACCTCAAGTTCTTCTCCTATCAGGAATTGATAATTCAACAGAATTAAATCAACTCGACATTCCAGTAGTTCACGATCTACCTGGTGTCGGTGAAAACCTACAAGACCATGTAATTACAACTGCTCTTTGGAATGTTGATAACAGCAATCCTTTTCCTATTCCTCCTGAATCGGTTGTCGATTCAACAGCTTGGGATTTGTACAATCACAATCGAACGGGAGTATTAGCTTCGATCTCAGCTCGTACTAACTTTTTCATTCGAACGAAATTTCAATCGTCGAACGATTCTCGACCTGATATTCAAATCATAGCTCGAACACCGAGTGGCAGCAGTTTATTTGCTTTAGCTTATTTACTTCAGCCGCGTTCTCGAGGTCGGGTTTCGTTGGTTTCACGTGATCCTACCGATGCACCTCGTGTGCAAATGAACTTCTTCTCGGATTCGGATTCGCATGATGTCAAAGTTTTAATGGAAGGAATTCGTCGTGTCAATGAAATTTTCAGCACACCTCCGATGCGGAATTCTGGTTTTGCCAGTTTTGCTAATCTTTCGTCCGATGATGAATTTAGAAATTATCTCTTCGGAAATCAATATTCGTCGGGAAATTCGAATTCGGGTTTTCACTTTGCTGGAACTTGTAAAATGGGCAATGATTCAATGGCTGTTGTTGATGCACGTCTTCGTGTTCGAGGGATT
>Ga0209914_1002064_pt1 | contig 17656 bp, 21 predicted proteins | sample ThiBiot_500_plan_FD_183949 | JGI IMG/M metagenome (GOLD analysis project Ga0209914, IMG submission 183949) | Wastewater bioreactor microbial communities from Cape Town, South Africa - Thiocy_cont_500_plan (SPAdes) | ecosystem: Engineered > Bioreactor > Thiocyanate-remediating > Anaerobic-Aerobic...
CATCGTGCGCGGCTCTCACGGTGTGTCGTTGGAGGAGTGGTGGGAGTGAGTGGGAGGGATGGGTGTAGAACGGGGAGGAGGAAGAGAAGGTGCGCGAGGGAGGAGGAAGAGGAGAGAAGAGGAGAGGAGAGTGTGGAACAGAGGAATGTTCTGGTGCGATGGCGGAGGAGAGGAAGAAGCACAGAGGCCGCGTTGAGTTGGATATTCGTTGAGGCTCTCTTGGGGTTTGGGGGTTGGGTTGGGGGATATTTATTGGCTTAGTACAGGCTGGGTAGGTTAGGTGGGCAGGTTAGTTGGTCATGTGTGTGTGTGTGTGGGAGATATTTAAGATTGGTTTAGATTGCCGGCCTGCGAGCGAGAGCGTGCGTTTGATTGATTTGCCGGCATCACAGAGCGAAGTGAGTATTACTCTGCTGCTGCTGCTCGCCTCTCTGCATCCATCTCTCTATCTCTCCCGAATCTCTCTCCCGTGATCGTATGGCGACCAACGTCAAGACTTACACGCTCGCCGACGTGGCAAAGCACGCGAGCGAGAAGGATCTGTGGATGGTCATTCACGACAAGGTCTACGATCTCACCAAGTTCCTCGACGAGCATCCAGGTGGCGATATCATGTTGGTACGAGCCAACGAGCCAACCGAACAAATCAACGCGTGGATGGCGTACGAATACTGATGCGATCGCTTGGACACTCTTCGTGATCGATAGGATGGTGCCGGCATCGACGCGACGACCTTGTACGAGGACGTGGGCCATAGCAATGCGTCGCACGAGTTGTTGAAGGACTACTACATCGGCGAGCTTGCCAAGTGAGCCACTAACCAAGCACCAAACACCCCAAGCACCCCAAACACCCAACCCAGGTTGATATGCCACTCAATACACGAGTATCTTGTTTACTACCACCAACAACCAAGTCGTGATCTCTCTCGCCGTGATTGTTATGCGAGCGAGATCGACATCGCGTCGTCTGTTGCTTGCTGCTCTCGTTGCGTGCGCATATCCTCTCGATCGCTCTCCCTCTCGCTCCTCGATCCATCATGTCGCGTCCCGAACACACGGCACCACCCGAGATCGTATGTCCACCATCCCTCCGAAGCTAATGCGTGCGTCACTGACTGACCCGCCCGCTGCATCAGTTCTACGGCGAGGACGAGGCGCACAAGTATGCCACCAGCTCGCGTATGCGCGACATCCAACGCACCATGTCCGAGCGAGCTCTCGAGCTCCTGGCCCTGCCGGACGGCAAGCGAGCGTTGTTGTTGGACATTGGTTGCGGCAGCGGACTCAGCGGCGAGGTGCTGAGCGACGCCGGACACGACTGGATCGGAGTCGATATCTCGCCCGCCATGTTGAACGTAGCCAAGGACCAAGAGGCCGATGGCGATGTGGTGCTGCTCGATATCGGGCATGGCATGCCATTCCGAGAGAGTACCTTTGATGGAGCCATCAGCGTGTCGGCTGTGCAGTGGCTGTGTAACTCGAACACGCGAGAGCAGGTGCCGTACAAGCGACTGCTCACGTTGTTCCAGACCTTGTATGCGACTCTGCGACGCGGCTCACGGTACGCATCCAACCACTGGCTCATATGCATGGCCTCGCACGCCATCTCTCACATCCTCATCATCATCGTGCGACAGTGCCGTGTTCCAGTTCTATCCTGAGAACCCGCAACAGATGGAGCTGATCACGACGTGTGCCATGCGAGCCGGCTTCTCGGGCGGTCTCGTGGTCGACTACCCCAACAGCTCCAAGGCCAAGAAGTACTTTCTGTGCTTGATGGCTGGCCCGTCGATGGAGCTGCCAGCGGCGCTCACGGGCGAGGAGGACGAAGAGGATACCAGCGTCGTTAAGGCCAATCTCACACGGTATGCCATGTGAGCGCTCGCTCGTTCGAGACGCCTGGGTTGTTCCTGACTGGCTGGGAGCGTGCTGGCAATGCAGTGATCGCTATGGCCGCAAGACCAAGAAGCAACGAGCGCCCATCAAGTCTCGCGATTGGGTGTCGGCCAAGAAGGAGCGTCAGGCTCGCCAGGGCAAGAGCTCGCGGCCCGACTCCAAGTACACTGGTCGCCGTCGTCTGCGCGCACCGGTCGTGTAGATGATGCATATGTCGTGGTCGTGGTCGTGGTTGTTGCAGCCCTTGTGTCGTTGCCTTGTGATTAGATAGTTGTTAGTACCGAGTGAGCTCCTCCTTATCGCCGTGATGCAACACCCACAAGAAATCGATCGATTGCTTGGTTGGTTGGTTGGATACATCCATTCGAGTTCCGGTTCACGCAGGAATGTAGGAACGAACGCGTCTAGAATGCTGCGATTAGGAGGAGAGAGAGCGAGCGAGAGACAGATGGGTAGAGACAGTGCTTGGAGGCTGAGTGCGAGTGTTGTGGCTCTACTTGATGTTCTCCATCATGGCTCGAACGGCACGGAGCTCTGTCGAACAGAACCACTCTGACATCAGCACCAGGCGTGGCGGCATTCGATCGAAGCGAGCCCCACACGTACCCTGCACGAAGACACGGAACTTGTCTTGGTCGATGTGGAACGCATGCTCGGTGCCGCCGATATCGAGGTGCAGCTGCACGACCGGCTCGTTGATCTCGGCGTCTTGCGAGGAGCTCATAATGTAGTCGACGCGCCAGTCAGCCGATTCCAAGCGAGGCACTGAGCGAGTGAGTCAGCGAGTGAGTCAGCGGCAGTTCGTGTGATGGTCGCGCCAGAGTATCAGACGCACGTTTGAGCGTCTGCTCAGCAAAGATGCGTCGCAGAATGGGCTTATGTTCTGTGTACGGCTTCGACATGGCGATGCAGTGCTCTACATACATACAAGAGGCGTGAGTGCGTCTGGGGTGGGTCTCTCTGTCTCTCACTATCTCTGGCTCGTGACGTCTGGCACGCAGTGGATGCCGATCGATACGTACCCTTGGGCATACCCATCTGTTGCAGCTCCATGAACAGGGTCTCGAGGTCGAGATCGTACTTGGCGGCGTTCGATAGAATGTACGTCAAGGCGGCCACCATGGCCTTCACATCACTCGCGTCTACGACCGAGCGCCAGTCAGCAAGGTGTCTCTCTCTCTCTCTCTCGCGATCTATCGGCGTACGTACCGAGATTCGCTGTCGAGGTCCATTTGGCGACTTTGGAATACTATTCAATCGAGCCACGCGTCAGTATCAAGCGAGCGAGCTCTCTCTCTCTCTCGTGTGTGTGCTTGGCGAATTGGCGACGTACATCGATCTCCTCGCCCTCCAAGTGACGCAACACTCCACGACAGAGGAACTTGACTCGCACCGACGACTACAGCAAGCAGCCAATCAATCAATCAATCAACCGATCGATCAAGCAGCCAGCGAGCCAGCCAGCCAGCCAGCCAGTGACGCTCGAGCACGTACGATCTTGGCGAGGATCGAGATCTCCTTGAGCAGCCACTCGGGCGCATCGAGGTCGCCGCACAACTTGAACCTCTACACTCGTAACGCACGCAAAGAGTCAACGACTGCCATCGTTGGGTGGTGAAGGCTATCGCTGCGACGAATGGGTGAGTGGATACCATGGTATGGATCGGGCGAGCGAGCGAGCGAGAGAGCGAGAGAGGTGCGCGGCACAGCGAGCGATGGAGGCAATGAACGACGACGACGCTTTATGATGCGAGATATCGATGGCACATGGGGAAAAATCGCTGCCGAATAGCAGGGGCAGGAGGAAGAGGAGGTCCGCGAGAGTACGTGGTGGTGGTGGTCTTGGTGGTGGTGGGGAGATATTGGACAGGGAGGTTGAGGTTGAGGTTGTGGTCTGTGTGGTGGTACAGCAGCGATAGCGAGATAGAGAGCCAGCGAGCCACTCACTACTCCGGAGGCGGCGGTGGCGCCAGGTCAGGCAACAGCAGATGCCACACGGCACGAGGCTGACGCATGGTCTGCCAACCGAGGTACACCACGACTGGGATCCACGTCCAATAGAACACGTTCTCGGCCTGGACGTGTACGTGTCGCGGTGAGCATCGCCACGATACCTGCGCGAGAACGACAGCGCGACAACCACGTACCAACGAGCGTGTTTCGGCCCATGGCCAGACTCCAGATGCCCAATACCAAGCACGTTGTACGGCCAAGCTCAAGCCCGAAGGCTCACGTTGTTTCTCACCTCGCGAACCCATTCGATCGATCGATATGTGTGTGAGAGAGTGAGTTTGCGCGCGTGTGAAGGAGGCAGCAACAAAGAGAAAGCAGAAGAGCAGCGAAGAGGGCTTTCCCTCAGGCGCCGAGCATTTCCACGAAGTCATCGTAACAATCGTGCAGCGTCGTTTTCGGTTTCGTACTCGCATAGGTTTTTTACTCTTGAGAGATCGCTGCTCGATTCTTCGGTTGTTGTCTCTGTTCCGCTCCTCATCAACAACACGAGCAATCGATCAAGCGACATCAATACGACAGTGGATTGGGAGCTTGGTGCATTCGACACCCATCGGAGAGGCGTGTCATGTCCTCAGGAGGATGGCAGGATGACGTGCTGGGCATCTCTGCCGCTCTCGGCTCGTTCGTGCTGCTTGGCGCCTACGGTACAACGCAACGCAACAACAGCAATCGATCCGCGAGATATCAATATCACGACAGCGAGGTCATGTGTCATCATCGTCATGTGTGGCTGACTTATGTGTCGATCTGGTGGCACTGGTCTCGTAGGCGTACCGATCAAACTCGATCGAGTGCAGCGTACCAATGTTGATCCGATCGTGTATCAGACCTATCAAGCCGTCTCGATCTTTCTGTGCAGCTGGTTCGTGCTGTACTACGTGGTACGTTGCACAATCAACGACGCTCGATGATGACGACGATGAACATTCGAGACTGAGAGGCACTCGTCTTGCATCACAAGGATCTCGTTGTCACATGGTGGGGCTTCGTCAGCGGCGCCATCTGGGTGCCGAGCGGCGTCTTGTTCTTCGTTGCCATCAAATGCTGCGGCCTCAGTCTGGCGCACTCGCTGTGGCTGGCATCGTCGTTGCTCATGACGCTGCTCTTCGATCTGACGGTGTTCGATGACGAGTTCAATCGCTGGCAGCTCACGATCATCGCCGTGGTGTTGTTCATCGTGAGCGCCGCCATCATGGCGTGGATCGCGTTGCACGGTATCGCGAGCTCGCGCAAGAACTTCCTGTCGATGCAGCATCAGCAGCAACAGGCCAATCGATGGAAGACTCCCGCCGTGGAGACCGTACCTGGGTGGGCGCGAGACACTCATCCATCGATGGCCTCCCATGCTCTCGTATCGGGCTCGGGTTCGGGCTCGGGTTCGGGTTCGTCGTCCGAGTCTGCGTCATCGTCGCCAACCACCACCGTCACGACCACGAGCTCAAACACGGGATCCAACTCGACCACGACTCGCGGCAACATTGACGACGATCCACTGGCATTGTCACTCTCGCTACCGCTGCTGTCGCATGTGCTCGAGAAGCCCGGAGCGTGCACCACGGCGTGGCTCGGGAGCGTATCGACGCAGGTGTTCGTCGGGCTCGGGTGCGCGATCGTGTCGGGCATCCTGAACGCGTGCCTGTTGCTGCCGCTGTTCTATGCACCGGCCGACACGGTAGGCGCGGCGTACTTTGTCTCGTTCGGTACCGGTGTGCTGTTTGTTGCCTTTGCACTCGATGCCCTCTATTTAATCGTGTACTATGTACGTATCACTCACTCTCACTCACTCTCACTGCTTCATCGTATCGTGTGACTGCTGCTCTCGAAACTCACCCATCAATCTCGATCGGTCGATGGCTCACGTGGTTAGATCTCACTCAAAACACTGCCATCGTTGTATCTCAACCACGTGGCTCTTCCGGGCCTCGCGTCCGGCTTCCTGCTGGTCGTCGGGCTGTGGTGTAGCTACTACACGACCTACTACCTGCCAATGTTCGTGGCCTTTCCGCTCGTGCATCTGCACTTCCTCGGTGCCGCCTTGTGGGGCATGCTAGCCTTCAAGGAGGAGCGCGACATGTGCCACATGATGTCGTTCTTTGGCTGGATCGGGTGTATGGTGGTCGCCATCTTTCTCATTGGCTTCGTGGCGTTCGAGACGTAGAGCCAATGCACTCGTACTCGTACTCCCTCACTCTCTTGTCGTTTTCGTTCAATCTTTTGTACAACACATTCTTCTTCTTCTTCTTCATTAGTAACAATAACACAATAACAATAGATATAGGAAACAAGAACAACATTATTCGATCGCTTGATCGATCGAGTGTGATTACGACGAGGCTGACGACGATGATGAGGCAGTACTTGGTCGGTCCATTCGAATGAGTGCGTTGGCATCGAGAAGCGGTGGTGCGAGTGCAAGACGCGTCGGCATCTCGATGACGTTGAGCTCGATGCGCAGTCGCACGGTATCGGGAACGCGACCCGGCGCCATGTGGTCGGGTTCGTAGCCTTCGAGCAACTGCAGCATCTGCGCTGGCGACAGTCGCGAGAACAACTCGTCGAGCTGCTGCGTCGGCCGAAAGACCTCGGCGTTCGTGAGCACCATCAAGAAGTTGCCGCACTGGCGCAGCAGATCGAGGTGCTGGCTCACCTGGCCGAACGTCTCCTGGTGCTCCTGCAGAAAGGTGTCGATCGTCGTGATGACCATCTTGAGCTTGAGGCCGGTCGAGAAGGTGCACAGCTGGCGATTCTCGAGAATGTGGTTGAAGGCGTGCGCCGCGATAAAGTACGTAAACTGCTGAAAGGCCTGGTTGACGATCGAGAACGGCACCGCGTACTGGCGGCACGTGTCCATCACGCACTCGAACGTAGAGAAGATGCTCGGCAGCGTGAGGTCCTTGGCGACCGGCTTGAGCGGCGTGTGCAAGCTGCGTCGGTAGTCGATCAGCTGCGTGGTCTTGGGCACCAGCGCCGCCGAGCTGAGCTCCATGCGCTCCTGCTCAAAGATCGCCGGAATGATGATGCCCTTGATCTCCTGCACCACCGAGCCGACAAAGTACGAGAACGTCTCGACCAGCATCTCTTGCAGGAACGACGCCAGTGTCGCCATGTCGTCGTCGTCGTCGTCCGGAATCCGAGACAGCAGGCCCGAGCGATCGACGTCGAGCGGCAGCCCCGGCAGCTCGCGTTGAACCTCGACCAGCAACTGCGAGCTGCTCGTCAGCCAGAAGCAGCTGCCATTGAGGTCGGTGCACGCAATCTTGGAGCACGCCGAGAAGATCTCGCTCACGCGGTGTACGGCATCCAGGCGACCGACGTGCGTCTTGCACGAGAGAATGGCATCGAGTGCGATCACGGTGGGTGTCGGTAATGTCACATGCTCCTTGGGAGAGAACTGCAAATGTGCGCGACAAAGTTGTAGCTCCAATGACTGCACACACACAAGCGGGTAGTGCCTTGCTTCAGTATCGAGTGGTACCTGCACGAAAGCGAGTGCGAGAACGACAGCAATGTGTACCTCTTCATCGTTGTCCTCCTGGTCCTTGAGAGCCTCGTCGATTCCCTGCGGTGTAGCTGCGACATTGGTGATTGCCGCAACTGGCACCTCGGTGGCACCTTGTTTCAGCGCCTCCTCGAGCTCCGAGATACGGCGGCTGTTGGCTTCAAGAAACTGCGTCTGCATCGCCAAACGCTGCTTCAACTTGGTATTCTCCTTCTCGACGAATGATACTTATCACCCAACACACAAGAGTCAGTGCCACTGAAGCACGGATTGGCTGAATTGGTACACGTGTGTGTACCTTGTCGGATCTTTTGCTGCTCAAGACGTGAGAGGGAACGCTCCAGCTCAGCAATCTCGGTCTGGCAGCCATCGAGCTGCTTGCGTTGATCGGCAATCTCTTGTCGAAGCCGAGCATTCGCTGATTCAAGCCGTTGCTCACGTACGGTCGGCCCGCTTGCAGGAGTCGCGGTTACATCGGTAGTCGGAGTCGCTGATGAGGAAGCAGTAGCAGCTTGTTCACTCGCTGCCGCTGGTGGTGGTGTAGGACTCGAGGCGCCTGACGTAGCGGCAGCCTCGGGAGCCATGTGGCCATTGGTGGTGGCAGTGGTGGCAGTGGTGGCAGTGGTGGCAGCGGTGGTACGTGGAGTCTTGGGAGGCTGTGCGCCGAAGCGAACGAGCTCCTCCTTGACGGCCTGGTGCAGCTTGGTCAGCACGCTGAGCGTCTGCTCGGGCGATTGCAGGTTCGTAAAGTGATAGGAGCCCTTCCACGTGTTGGTGACGAGCTCGATGCCACTCGAGGCGGCGGCGCTGCTGCTGCTGTTGCTGCTCGGCAGGGCGCGAAGCTGCTCGACGCTCGCCAGCGGAATGGCGTCGCGCTCAGTGACGCCGAACGCCTCCCAGCACAGGCACACAAAGTGCGTCGTGACGACGATCTGGCACTCGGTCACGTACGCCTGCATCCACGAGCACCGCTCGGTCCACAGAAAGTCGTCGGTGCCGTACTCGTCGACGTCGATCTTCCACTGAGAGCAAAAGTGCTCCATCTGCAGCCCGTGGCGTCGCACATCGCTCACGAACGACGAGCGCTCGTTCTCGCTCGCCATCTCGATCGTGAATCCGAGTCCGTACTGCGGCTCCGAGTACCCAATCATGACCGGAAAGGCGCCGCCGCCGCCACTCGAGGCCTTGGTACATTCGGGCGTGAAGCGCGCACTCGGATCGGCGAGCAGCACAAACGACATGGGCACGTGTGCCAGCACTTGGCACGCCTTGCCGCGCTTGGCTGGCACCGACGTTCGCAGGAGCAGGTTGTTGAACAGCACTACGATCGACTCGACCGCCTTGGTGTTGCCGCTGCCGCGTTCGTACACCATCCACTGGCTCTCACTCACCAAGAAGCGCCCGGTCTTGCGCAGCGGCTCGGGCAGCGAGAGCTTGGCCTCGAGCGTGCACACCTTGTCCCATCGGTCGGCCTCACTGCGCGTGCGATCAATGTGATGCAAGCGCTCGCTGAGCAGCGTTATCTGCTGCTGCAGAATCTCGCACGCCTCGGGATCCATGGCCGCGTGCTCGGGCTTGGAGTTCTTGGGCCGCCGGCCCTTCTTGTAGCTGCGGAGGATGCTGTCGAGAAGCAGCTCGTACTTGCACACGCGCTGCACCGGAGTCACGAGCAGGTTGCTGAGCGACTTGTCCTGTTGGAGAGCGAACGAGTCAGTGATGCATCATCGATTGGTCGGCGTGGAATACGATACGGTGCGTACTCGCAAGGCGCTCTTCTCCATGGAAGCGATGAACTTGCGGAACTTGTCGGACTCATCGCGCAGCTGATAGAACAACGACAAGGCATGGTCGTAATGGCCGAGGTACACGGTGTAAATGCGCTCAATCTCGTAGATCATCTCCAACGAGAAGGCGTGTGCAATGCCGCGAATCGACAGGTCGGCTGATAGTCGTCGAAGTAGCTCCGAATGGAATGCGTAGATGCGGTCAATGTTCAGAAAGAGATCGGCAATCGACGATGCTACTCGATAGAATGGTGGTAGAAGTGGCGGTGGTAGTGGTGCGGTTAGTAAGCAAGCACGCACTCACTCAAGCAAGCATTCTCGTGGCTCTCAATGACACGAACCAGGAATCACAGCTTGTGCTCGTAATGGCCGCACGACTTCGAGCATCAACTCGACATCGGCTAGGAAGCCCCGCTCGGTCTGCAGCAACTCGTCGAAGGGATTGTTGGCCTTGTCGGATGCCGGAGCCTCCTCTTCCGGCTCGGTTGCTGCTGGCTCGGCCAGCGTCACTTCGGGAGGGACGGCACTTGGTTGGTGCGCTTGTAGTACAGGAGAGGCAGCGGCAACGACAGCGACCTGGTGCTTGGTTGCTTCCTGAGCAGCGATCGAGGATGCGGCAAGCTCATAGTCGCTCGCTGACGTATCGAGCACATCGACTGACGGGCTCTCGTACTCGGGTTCCTCTGCCTCCGAGTCGTACTCGGTGTTGATGGCGGGCTCCGACACACTCGAATCCTCGCTCTTGCGACCTCGTGGTTCGATGGCCGCGAGCGAGCTCGACGATGACGACGAGGCGGCAACCCACGAGGTGCTGACATCGAACTCGAGAAAGACATCGGTCGAGAGCGCAAAGGCGGTGCCGGCTGCTTGCGATGATGGTTTGAGGCGCAGTCGTGGATGGCCGACGAAGCCGTTGGCAGACAGCAGACCCATGTCGAGCGAGCTGCGTGCGATCGTGACGAGCTTGCCGTCGGAGAGGGCGCGAAGCTTGACGGTCATGGGGCGCGTGTGAGCGGCATCGGTCGAGCCAGTGATGGTGACCGAGTGGTTCGGCAGGTCGACCCACGAGGCCTGTGCATTCGAGCATCGAGCGGCGATCGACTCTCCCGACACGGAGCGCGCCTTGCGCAGACTCAATCGACGCGAACTGAGATCGAACTTGATCGAGAGCTCGACGCCATCCAACTTGCGATCGAGCTGCGTCACGAGGAAGTTCGAGAAGAGATGCTGCGCCTCGATGCTCGCCGCGGCATTGAGCAGCGCATTGAGGTTGCCGCTGCTACAGCTACCGCTGAGGCCGTTGCTGCCTCCGGTGCCGTCGGCGAGCGACGAGAGCGACATGGAGGAGGAGGAGGACGAGCTGATCGAGCTGCGACGTCGTGCCGACACGGGCGTCGTGGCAGCCGCCAGCTCGAGCGCCGTCACCTGCAGATGCAGCACAATGTCCTTGGTCTTACTGCCACCGAGCGATACCGTGTGTGCGTGCGGTCCCAAGCCACGATGCACCACGGCGTCGGCGAGATCGAACAGTGCCTTGGCGATGGTCGACTCCTTGCCCTTCTTCTTGACGTGCGACAGCGTGAGCGCGAGGTTCTTGGGCTCGAAGGTCTTGCTCGACGTGTCCTGCGTCATCGACGCCTGCAGGTCGACGATCTCGCCGTCGCTCCACACCAACTCGCGCGTGGCATCGTTGTACTTGCCCTCCGATGTGCGGCCTTGTTTCGAGCCTCGCTTCCACGACAGGAACATGGGACCTTGCATCGTCGAACATACGATCAACACGAGAGCGCTCCACGCTCGCGAACCATCGCACGCGTACCTTCAGCCGGTGGCAGGTTCGAGATGCGTGTGAACTCGATCACGAACCCGACCTCGATCGTGCTCTTGCCCATCATACGCTTGAGAGATGCCAAGGACGAGGTCGATGCCGAGGCTGCCGACTTGATGGCGAGCTGCTGAGCGTGCTCGACCTCGCGCCTGATGACATCCGAGTCGGCGCCTGTGATGCTGAACCTGCGCACGGCATCAGCGTCTTGAGATGACGATCCATCCGCCTTCGTGGGTGCTGTGGGAGAGGGCTGCTCGGCAGTGCTCGATGGAGCCGAGATCGTGTTGCTGCGTCCACGAGACACCGAGGTCGAGGTCGAGGTCGATGCGTCGGAGCTCGTAGCGTCGCTCGTGCCATCAGCCAGCCTCACGCTGCTGCGCTTCTTGCGGCTGCTGATCGATGGCGAATCTAATGAGCTGCTGCTGCTACCACTACTGCCACTACCACGCTTCTTGCGGCGAGTGGAAGGAGACGCAGCGACATCAGCCATCGGCTGAGAGTCTCGCGAGCGAGAGCGATGTATGTGATGTGCGAGGTGCGCGCAGCAGCTGAGCAACAAGCGAATGAACGAATGTCGCTCGATCATGGTACATTACATCATGTGTGGGTATCTAACAATCAATCTATCCGTCATCATCTACGTCATACAGCACTAGGCTGACGACGGCTTGCCACTCTCATCAAAGTGCCTCAAAGATCAGGAACAACAGCTCGTTCGGCAGTGCCGTCAGCATCGAGTCTCGATCGGACGAGCGAATGATCATGATGGTGTGGATCTGATCCTTGACGCGCTGCGGAGCGATGCTGTGTCGTTCGACCGACCACGACGCAAAGGTCGTGGCCACGATGTGCGCCGTGTTAAAGTCCAGCGCGACATGGAGTGGTGTCTGGCGCTCGTCGTCGAGTGCTTCCTTGTTGGCGCCACGATGGATCAAGAGCTCGATCATCTGGTGCCTGCCTCTCTTGGCAGCACAATGCAGCGGCGTCATATTGCGATAGTTACCGACGTTGACGTCTGCGCGATGATCGAGAAGCATGGCGGCTATCGACAACGAGCCATTGGTGGCCGAGAGATGCAGCACGCTGTTGCCATTGATGTTGGTGTCGTTCGGATTGGCACGGTGATGCAGCAACAGCAACACGGCCGACAGACTCGTGTTGAGCGATGCCAGCAGAAGCGGAGTGGACTTGGAGGCCGCAGTCGCGAGCGAGAGGTCTGCGCGAGCCTCACACAGCAGCTTCATGAGGGCGTAGTTGCTGCGCTTGCTCGCGAGATGGAGCGGCGTCTCACCGAGGCTGTTGGTGCAGTTCACATCGACGCTCTTCTGCAACAACGACGATACTCTCGCCGTATCGCCACTATCGACTGCAGCAAACAGCTCGCGGCTCGGATCGGAGCGTCTGGTTCGGGTACCCACGAAGGCCATTCTATCTCATTGATTGATGTGTGATGAGTGTGATGATGGGGAAGGGAACGAGAAGAGCCATCGATCCTTCCGCAGCTGTTCTTGTTCTGCCTCGTCATTCGTGTCGCTGCCTCGCTGCTGTCGCTGCGTATAACTCGGTTGGATATCGCAATCCATCTGCTGTGGTAGCTAGAGAGAGCTAGAGAGAGATTGAGATTGTTTGCTCGCTTGCTCGAGTGCTGGAGGTTCGGTTGTATTTGGTTTGAACGATACCCATCCAGCTTTCATGAGTCAACGAGGAGGAGGTGGAGGTGGTAGCGGTGGCGCTAAGCGAGGTGGAGGTGGCGGTGGCGCTAAGGGAGGTTCAGGCGCTCCTCGTGGTGGAGGTAGCAGTGGCGGTGGTGCTAAAGGAGGCTCAGGTGCTCCTCGTGGTGGAGGTAGCGGTGGTGGAGGCGCTAAAGGAGGCCCAGGCGCTCCTCGTGGTGGTGGTGGTGGTGGTGGTGGCAGCCGTCGCGGGCACGATAACCAACCAGTACCACCGGCATCAGCGCACAAGACCAAGGAGCAGATCGAGCTCGAGCGAGCTGCGTTGGTTCAACAACAAGCGACCGAACGTGCGCGCCAGGTCGCGCAGCATGATCGCACCAAGGTCGAGAGCGGCACTCCACTCGAAAAGTCCTCGTCGTTGGTCGCTGTGCCTGGCTCGAGCTCGTTGCAGAAGATCAACGACCTCTCGGAGCAGTACGTGTGCTGGCTCTCGCGCGCGCGCGCGCGCCTCCGCGCACTCTTGTTCATATCGCCGAGTCATGCAGCTGGGTGCGAAAGACACAGTTCCTACCGTTCGTGCCAGGCACGATCGAGCAGGCCGACGAGTTGATCGAGTGGTACGAGAGCGACCTCACCGAGCTGCTGACCATGAAGTACCACGTCTTCTGGAGCCACGTCGTGTTCGATCCGTCGCTGCTGCGTCTGGTCGACTCGTTCCTGCGCTTCTTCCCGCGCCCGATCGCCTCGGTGCACGAGATCGCGTACCGTCAGCCGTCGCTGCCGCCAGGCTGGGAGCGCGTGTTCCAGGCCATGTTTCGCGTCATCCTGCGCATGTCGTTCTACAAGGAAGACGCCGAGCACTTTATGGATCGCTTCTACTACGCCAAGCTCATCTACGACAAGGTTCGATCTGCGATGCGCGCTGACAATCGTACGCACGATAGTCGCAACGATCCACTCAATACGACTGGGCGTGTCGCATTGTACAGTGGATCTTTGATGTGCCGAAGCTCTTTGACATCTGTTCGCTGTATGGCCACTTTAACGCGGCGGCCGTCAAGGAGCTGGTCGAGCGCATTCTCCAGACGCAGCCCAAGTACATGAACGATCTGCTCGATGCGTTCCCCAAGATCTTTGAGACCCTCGACGACCTGACAGTGCGAGTGCTCGTGGCACAACTGCAAGTGCGCCGCATACTCTTGCAGCGACGCCAGTCTGCTTCGAACGGCGACAACGACACGGATGGCGCTGGCGGCGAGGACCACGAGGCTGCAGCGACGCTACGGAGCTTCGACGAGCTGGTGACCTACGAGTGCGACGTCATCACGACGCTCGCGACCTTTGTGTTCTTCTGCCCGCGCGTCGTGGCACGTCTGCTCAGCTGGGGCAAGAACTACGAGTTCCTGCGGCTGCTGGTGTTCATCTACGACACGGCCATGCCGGCGTTGCGCTCGGTCCTGGACGACGGCAGGCATCTCAAGCTCGCCGATCGTGCCATCCTGTCGCTGCTGTCGGCGGCGCTCGAGTGGAAGTGGTTCGAGCCGCTGTTCCGCGGCCAGCTCGAGAACGAGCACCGCTCCAAGGCCATCCAGCAAGTGTGCTCGTTCATCGCCTCGCTGCAGGACACGGCGAACGAGTACCTCGAGACCAAAGCCGGCCTGCGCGTCTCGGCCGAGAACTCGACCTCGACGCTCACGTTGCATCAAGTGCACAGCGGCCGCTGTCTTCGTGCCTACCAACGTCGCTACGACCTCCAAAAGACCCTCAAGCAGCTGCGTTCGCTCGACAACGAAGCCTTGTACGCGCGATCTGAAGCTGCACTCCCGCCACCGCACGCAACGCCACTCACATAGATGCTGCCGCTGGCTCGTGTGCCATCTGCCAGAGACGAGGACCAACTCAAGTATCTGTCGTCGCTGCTCACAAGTCACGAGAACGCCGACGAGCTCGCGTGGGAGCTGTCCGAGGCTCGAAGTGCCGCAGATGCAGCCACCGCTTCCTCGGCCTCGTCCTCGGCGCCGACCGACGAGATCGCGGCACAAGTGGCGCAGGTGCAAGAGCTGTTCCCGGACTATGGCGCCGGCTTCATCGAGGTGTGCCTCGGTCACTTTAACTACAACTCCGAGGCTGTGATCCACCACCTGCTCGAGGACAACCTCCCTGCCGAGCTGGCGTCGCTCGACCGCACTCTGCGTGCCACGCAGTACGAGCGTGAGCGCCGCAACGTATACCAAGGCGACGAGCTCGATCGAATGACACCAGAGGCACTCGGGAAGCTGCATCGTGGCAAACGGTACGCTACGACCTCCTGATGATGATGATGATGCGCGGGTTGCAACGGAACCTGTAACTCACACGGCGTGAATACGAAAATGGGACAAACGCAGCGATACAACCTCCACCGTACTCAAGGAGCCTACAGTCAAGGCAGAGATCGAGCAATCGAAACAGTTCATCATGAACTATCAGTACGAGACCGAGTACGACGAGAATGCACTCGATGACGAGCCAAGCACCGAGGGCCCGATGGCATGTCTGCTCGATGTACAGGGTCTCGCATCCGACGCACGCTGGCAAGTGGTCGGCACGGGCGAGGATGCGTACGACGACGAGTACGACGACAGCTACGGCATGGAGTTCGTCAAACTCGGCCTCAACGACTCGACACAAGACCAGTTGCGCTGTTCGGTCGATCTCGCGGACGATGAGGTCGAGCAGCAAGACCCAACGACAGTGAGAGAGCCCGTTGCAACTGCCAAAGCACAACCGCCACCGAAATCGCAGCCCAAGCAGCCACAACAACGAGAGCAACGAGATCAACGAGAACAGCAATCCAGAGCACAGCAGCCCAAGGCGCAACAACCGGCAGCAGCGGTGGCCGCTCCCGCAGCGCAACAGGCACCGAGCCATCATAGCGGCAACAACAACAACAACAAGAGCAAGAAGAGCAAGTCTCACAATCGCCGTGACAATGCTCTCAAGAAGCGCACCATCGTGTAACGAACTGGCTGAAGAATGAGCGAATGCATGAATGAAGCGTCGTTGTACTGGAGACGATAGAGTACATGATATTGTGGTCGTGGCGCACTTCTGCTGCTCGATGGAGATTACGATACATGGACAGGGCAGCAGCACGCACACGCGAGGCCGGCACACGCGGGTTTGGCTGCTGCTCTAGTTGATACCGACTGCCGTGCGCGACAGCGGTGAGCCAATGTTCTTGACCATGATGACGGCGGCCGGAATCGTCGTGAGTATCAGCGCCACGAAGCCGGCGCAGAAGAGCGCCACGACCTCGGGCATCGAGCGCTGCGCCAGCCACGAGCCAAAGGTCACGATGCCGACGGCCACGAGTGACTGTACGACCAGCAGCGCGGCCGTGACGCCACTCGAGTTCTTGGGCCGCTCTTGGATGCAGTACGTCAGCAGACCTGGGCGCGAGAAGATCATAAAGAAGCCGACGATCGTGGTCGAGACTACGAGCAGCACCACGTGTGTCGCGAGGCTCTACACATTGAGGCATATGAGCAAAGACGCTGGTGCTGGCGGCCGCGCTCTCGACGACGTACTCCCGCGAATAAGAGCAACGAGCCAGCGATGGCGATCGAGCCCGTGACCGGCGCAATCAAGCGGCCGCCCTTGCCCTTCAGCACGGCGCCAAAGTCCGCAGAGCGACCGCCGACAAACGTACCGACCAAGGTGCCGACACCGAACGGCACCATCAGCAATCCTACGTAGAGCACCGAGAGGCCGTAGGTTGCCGAGAGTGCTGGTGTTTGTGCGAGTGTGAGTGCGTGTGAGGCGGTAGTGTGGCGGCTCGTGTCAGCTCGCGGCGGCTCGCGTACCAATTGGAAAGACGGTCAGCACGAGGTACATGAACGAGAACGACAGCGAGTTCACGACGCATAGCACGCCGATCGGCCAGTGCAACAGGTACAAGAGCGGCCGCAGCGGATTGAGCGAGCGATCCTCCGAGGCCGCGAGCTCCTGATCGAGCGTCTCGGGCAGCATGAAGACCGTCGTCAGCAGCGGCAGCGTGGCCGTGGCAGCGACGGCCACAAAGACCGCGCGCCAATCGAACAACGCCGACAACAGCCCACCAATGATCGGTCCGACGAGTGGCATCAACAGCGACGGTATGGCGATGAGACCGAGAGCTCGGCCTCGTCCCTGTGGCGGGAACACATCCGACAGCATGCCCGTGCACGAGACGTACAGCGCCGAGGCGCCCAAGGCTTGCAGCGCTCGGAAGGCCACGAGTGCCCAGATGTTCCACGCCAACGCACACACGGCGCTAAAGACCACGATCATGGCAAGCGCTGCCGCAAGCACCCACTTGCGCGAGTACCGATCGCTCAATGGTCCCCAGACCAATGGCATGAAGCCGAATATCAGATTGAACGACGAGATGGTCAGCGATACCTATCGGCTCCGACGCACGAGCCCGACAAAACGCAATGAGTTGAGGCCATACACAGCAGCCAGCCAGCCAACCAGCCAGGGCGAAGGCGCATACATTGGTCGTGGAAGTCTCGAGATCGACCGACACCTGGTGCAACGATGGCAAGTAGATGGTCGTGCACAGTGGCCCGAGCATCGACGGGAACGCGACCAGCAGCAGGATGTTGCGTCGCTGTCGATCGGTCCAGCGCAGGTAGCTCGTTCCGGCGGCAGGCGGCGCACCAGCAACATCGCTGTCGAGCAGAGGCTCCTTCTCGGCGTTACCAGACACTAAGGCCGACGGCAATCGCGAAGGATCATTGATGTTTGGGATCGATAGATCGCTCGAGGGTGATCGAGCCACGAGCATCGCGAAGATTCGCGTTCGCGTCCGTGTGTGAGCGAGAGCAAGCAACGAAGCAAATGATGCCGATGCTGTTCGTGAGCCTCTCGATACTCTCCAATCCAATCCAATCCAATCCAATCCAATCCAATCCAATCCAATCCAATCCAATCCAAT